>Ga0247760_1000085_pt1 | contig 88605 bp, 85 predicted proteins | sample UWRJL171409R4_FD_179936 | JGI IMG/M metagenome (GOLD analysis project Ga0247760, IMG submission 179936) | Plant litter microbial communities from Arlington Agricultural Research Station in Wisconsin, United States - UWRJ-L171-409R-4 | ecosystem: Environmental > Terrestrial > Plant litter >...
GTAAAAAAGAAAAAGTAATAAAAAAAAAAAAAGCCGTGCCTGATGATGGATGGGAGATGGAACTCGTACTTATGGGGACAGTTGTGGGGATAATGAGGTAGAGCATGATTTTTTTTTTTTTTTCGACAGCACACACTATTGTCAGATATAGCTTTTACCTACACCTTACTTCAGTATCGAGCTCTTGATTCTCCATTTCATGATTACACAACCTCAACCCCAATTATCGTAGCATCGATCACATCATCGGCCTGCAAAGTAGCCCCAGCTCCACTCCTTATCTTTGTGATATTCTTCTGTCTCACCAGCACAACCATCTGTCTGTCCACCCATGGGTGATGGACTTGTTATTGCACAAAGAGAAAGAGAGAGAGAGCAGTGAAGCTTCCCTCTGAGGTACAGTCCCGCGAAAAAAGTCTTTGGACGCGGGCCACCACATCACAACTGCCCCCTCATTACCACCAAATTCAATCATCAATTACGCAACTATATCACAGTTAAATCTAATGCAATTGCCTGGAAATTAAAACTCTGAATCTAAACTCTAGTATTTTATATACCACCCATGTGCATCGCGCACAGCCTTCCGCCAGCGTGGCACTGAATCCAAAAGCTTGTCAATAAAGGCTTGGTCGATATACTCCCACGCATCTATGATCCACTACTGGACAAAGAGCGCTCGCCCGCACCGGGAAACTCTGCCCCCGCCGACTTCCCCTCTCTCAAACACTTCACATCGGCGGACGCGCTCACTCCTTTCAGACCCCTCGGTCGATATCGCCGTCATTATACACCCCCCAACACGCACTACTCCCTCGCTCGCAATACCCCTATCGCAGGGAAGCACGTGTTCGTCCAGAAGCCTTTTACACCGAGCTTGGCCCAGGCGCACACACTAGCCGCGCTCGCTCACTCGTACTCTCGTGCCCTGTTCGTATACCAGAACCGCCGATGGGACGTAGACTTCCTGACCGTCTAGACGCTTGTTCGTAGCGGCGCGCTCGGCCGGATCGTCGAGTTCGAGACCTACTTTGACCGCCTGCATCTGGACAAGCCGACCACCTGGAAGGGCTAGCTGAGCATAGACGAGGGCGGGGGCACGCTGTACGATCTGGGAACGTACCTGCTGGATCAAGTATTTGTACTGTTTGGGATGTCGACGGCGGTATCGGCGAAGCTGGTGAACTTGTGCGAGGGCAGGTTTGTATCGGGGGGCTAGCGGGCCGGGCGAGGAGCCGGATTGGGTGTCGCTTGTGCGGTTCTGGGTGAAGGGAGACAAGGGGCGCTATTGTAAGTCTGGTTTAGATCCGTGGGAGGAGTAGCTGCGGGAGAGGGAGCGCAACGGATATCGGTTTTGGAAAGAAGCACCCGTCAAGGTATGGGAAGCTGTATGTCGTGGAGAAAGATGGCAAGGTTGGGGGCCGCTTGTGGGGGACGGTAGAGCCCTAGACGTATCGCCGGTTCTACGAGTCGTTTGCAGAGGCCGTCTCAAGCGGCAAGAGGAGGATGTGCCTGTCCCAGCGGCCCAGGCAGCGCAGGTGCTTGCCATTATGGAGGCTGGCTGCGAGGGTGAGTGCGAGGACGGCGAGAGACGTTGTTCCGGTAACGGCCAGTACTTATAACGGTTAGTCCAAAGATGCGAGACGACTCCGTCTTTAACTTCTAGGAGCCTGCTTTTCGGCTCGTCACGCGCAAGAGCTTTCTCGCTTCGGTGATCCCCGTCTGCCTGGTGTACGGCCCTTTTCCGCCCGCCTAAAGGGCCGCCATTGTCTCACCACGAGCATCCTTTTGGTGCGCTTACGGCTCAGGAAATCGTGACGAATGTCAACACGCTGACGGCCAAGTCCCAAGCCCTGCAAGCTACTGCTCAAAGCATCAACATCATAAATGGCCCACTGATCGTAATCGGCCTGGGACCATTTCCGGTATGTACTGTGTGGCAAAGCTTTTGTGCTCTCCTAACCTCTGCCAGCAAATCATTACCGGTTTCGCCGACATCGTTCAGACCGCCACTGCAAGCGTCACTGCGATGCAAGCGGACCCGGACCATATGACAACGGTGGCCGATGCTACACTTGTCGCAAACGCATTCAGAGAGGTATGTCTTGCCCGCCCTCTTGTGGCCGTACGAGTGCTAACTCGTACTTTCGCAATTCGTCCGTGTTCACCAGGTCCTCCTCAACATTCTGATTGGCAAGGCTGGGCTCTTCCAGACGGTTCCCCTCATTGGCGAGCCTGTCGCGCCTACCCTCCGCCAAGTCGAGGCCATTGTCGACGTAAGTGATCTGCTTTTCTGTCCAGCAAGTCTATCTGCGACGATTCTAACGCAGCGATATAGACAATCGCGTTTGGTCTTATTGACATCATCGACCCGGCCACTCAAAAGTCTCAGGCCACTTCGGACCACAACTCGCTTCACGGAAGCCTTGAAGTCGCCATTACTTCATATGACGGCGTCAGCTTAAAGGCGAAGCGTGAGTTTGCTGCTTAATAGGCCTGGGAATATCCGTGAGCTGGGCAGGTAATAGCAACGCAATCAACGCATGATTAGGGCGGGGGGTGATGATGGGTAAAATGTAGCTGCTAGCTGACGGGCTGCGGCGATCCGAGTACTACGGGTTCTTTCCGTTGCTTCCAGAGTGCTCGCTTACTAGTTCTATTGGCGTCTTCAATTCTTCGATTGACCTTTCCCCGCGTATTAATTAAGCTACGGCCTGGGATGGTCTCTATGTAATTAATTCAAACTCTTGCTCTGATTTGATGGCTTCTCATCTATGTTGACTTTGTCATGAGGTTTGGCCTACCACCTGGCAATCGGGCAGCGGCATTGATACGTAGTATGAGATCGCATTTGGTTTTGATTGATTTCAAAAACGACTTTAGCAGCTAGAGTCTCCGTGAAATCCCCAAGGCCTGGTCTTCTCTACTCTGTCGTCGTAACTGAAACAAGTGATTGGGGTACCGATTTGATACAAGTGTTTGCAAGCAGTGCTGCGCTTGGCCATGAGAACGATGTGGTGCCGTACATTTGGTTACGCATCCTTCAACGTATCTAGCCAATGAAAGCAAGAGGCCCGAGTCCAATCCACTTGTCAGGATGGGTTGATGCCTAACCAGTGCGACCACTTTCCCTTTCGGAAACGACCACTCTTTTCCCCTCTCCATCATAAACAACATTGAATCTGAGCCATGGCATCCACAACTAAGCTGTGCGTCTTTTGCCGCCAGCTGGAGCCGATTTCACAACAATGCTCCACTCCCGAAACGTTCGTGCCCCCCAAGACGGTGTCGCCGCTCCGGCCCCACGAAGAGGCCATGTTGATGGACCTCCAGAAACAGCCAAGTGTCGTGTGCCAGCGCTGTTCGGAATACGACATTATCAGAGTCTTTAGGGATGCAGAAGCCATGGACGGTATCAACCGAACCGATGTCGAGCGCAAAACCAAGGAGGACAATATCAATTTCCACGAGATGATGGACCGCCACTACAAGCTTCTGGAAAAGTACCGGATGGACCTCGGCCAGCTCTCATCCCTCATCCTATCCCCAGCCTGTCCCGTGTGCCGCCTTATCTTCCGCATCCTCCCGCGAGAGGGTCTCAGCCCCATGACGGACAATATCCGAATCGCGCCGTTCCGATCCTACCTCCAGCACACGGGGTGGGAAAAACTCGTTGACGAATATCACACGACGGCCGCCATCTTTCTCGGTGTTGACAACACAGCCGGCGCTGTTGCCAACATGGCAGGCTCCCGCCTGGGTTCGGATAACAGCCTCAAACAATCCGAAATGGCAGGAGAAGCAATCAGTCTAGCCACTCCGCACACCTTCCCCAGTCGCAAGGCAGGAAATGCAAAATTCGTTGAGCCCCTCGTCGACATTTCCCTCCCACGGCGAGCTCTGGACAACTGCATAAAAAACCATGGCTCCTTCTGCGAGGTTGGCAAGCCCCCCGAGCTCAAGCACATCCGCGTGATCGACGTGGACCACAGAACCGTCGTTCCCTACCCCGATGGCTGCGACTACTTTGCGCTCAGCTACGTGTGGGGGGGCGTTATGCCCACTCCGGGAGCCTTGGAGGCTGGAACCCTACCCCAAACCCTCGAGGATGCCATCACCGTCACCAAGAAGATGGGATGGCATTATCTCTGGGTCGACGCCCTCTGCATCGACCAGACCCAGCACCCCACGCCAGAACAAAAAGCCGACAAGGAACAACAGCTCAAGATGATGGACATGATCTACAGCTCGGCCACCCTCACCCTGATTGCCATGGCCGGTACTAACTCCAACGTCGGTCTCCCGGGCGTCATAGCCACCAACCCCCGCGTCACGCAGATCAAGGAGTCGATCGGAGGACTCACCTTTTTTACCGTCCCGCCCACCGTCACGGCCGAGCGGACCGTCTCCACCTGGGCTTCACGGGCCTGGACTCTGCAGGAGGAGGTCCTCTCGCGGCGCCACCTTATCTTCACCACCAACCAGCTAGAGTTCCACTGCAGCCGCCAATCGATCCCAGAGTCGCTCGACACGGACACGCTCGCGGGCTGGGTGAGCCCCCTGCCCGAGATTCTGGACATGCTGGTGCCGGGCGCTTACCAGGTACTCCCTCCCCAAACCTTCTTTCCAGCAACAACCTGATATGCCACAATCTAACACACCCTAAAATAAAAAAAACAGCCCACCAGCCTCCAACCCTCACAAACCCCACTGAGCGAGGACTACCTCCTCTCAGACGTGTACTGGCTCATCACGAGCGACTACACATCACGAAGCATGACCAATGATGGCGACTCGCTCAATGCGCTGCTCGGCCTGCTCAACGTATGGGAGCGTACCCTCCTCCCCTCGGGCTGCATTTGGGGTCTCCCGCTTACCATCTACCCGCCCTCCCTCGGCTGGATGCACCCGCGCAGTGTAGCCGCCCCTCGACGCCAAGTTGACTTTCCCTCGTGGTCTTGGACCGGCTGGGCCGGCGAGGTGAGCATCGACGCGCTGCTGCTTCCGGGCAACGCCACGGGGGCGAGGATCTGCGATCCCGTGCGTGACATGTCGGTCGCGTACGTGGGCGTGACGGGCAAGGAACTCACCGTCGAGGCGTGGGCGGTGGCGCTGGAGATATGCACGGAACCGTTCAGCGAGGTGTTCGTCCCAGGCACTTCGGAGACGCTGATGGGCATGGTGGTGGAGCGCAACTTTCTGCATCCAAACACGCTGCCGTCGGGCACGTACCGGTGTCTGGTGGTGGAGCGCGTCACGTATCGCATCCGCGCGGATGGTCCCATCTTTCAAAAGGTGTTTATGATTGTGCTGGACGGCGATGGTGTCACCCGCCCAGCGCAGCGGCGTACTATTATCACGCTCAGCACTGTGGCTGGGGGGGATTTTATGTGTGTTGGGCCGCTTAGAAGGAGGGTGACACTTATGTGATAGAGGGCCGCCTAATTGGCGACCACCAGGTAGCATTTGTAGTCTCTCGCTAGGTAGTTAACTTGAGTCCGACCCCATAGCAGCTCAACATCCGGTCCTCTCACCCCAACCCAGAACCAGCCGACTCTGAAGCAAGAAGAGGGACGCAGAGGAGAGAAGGAGACCTGCTGAGAAGAAAGAAGTTCGTAGCGAGGGGCTCGACGTTTTGGTGTACGGTTTTTTGGGGACGGTTTTTTGGAGGTTGAATTTGGCCAGGGGGAGAGAGGATAGTAAAATGGCATAGGATTAAGCTAACAAAGTGGACTGATCGCCGCTCACTTGTCCTTCCAGAATAATAAACTTTCCGGTTGATCCCATACTCTCAGCCTCAATCTTGGCCCCCTTGCCAAGATCTGAAGGTTCTTGGACAGTCGCTTCAATCATGTCGGCACCGCCGGTCGCTCTCGACGTGTCAAATGACTTCCATACCGTGGCCTTGGCGAGCTGAGGGGCGTCCGCTGTGTTGCTTGAAAAGGGGCGAAAGCACACCTTCTGATACCCGACGGCGATGATACGTTCCCCTGGCGCGACAAAAGATGCCGATTGCTCATGGCTGCGGCCATGACTGAATGTAGCCCCCACAGTGCCTGCTGCGTTTGTAACGACCGACGCGCCAGGGGCGATGGCATCCGCGGCCTGTGCGACGGGGGCGGCAGCTTTGGCATCCACTTCCAGGGCCTCATTGGCGTCAAGCGTGACGGAGGCATCCTTGACGGTGTGAAGCGCTACGACGAGGTAGATGTGCGTCTTGCTTCTGTACTTCTCCAGCCACTTTTTCACTTTATCGTCTTGGAGAAGCACCTCGAACTTGTCGTCGACATTGTACAGCTCGTAGCGCACTGCCTTGGCAGTCTTCAGCGTGTCGGTCGACTTGGCGGATTTGCTGGCAATGATCTCGAGGAGTTTCGTCAGGAGGAACTGGAATTTGGATGTGGAGGTGGCGCCGACCAAACTGTCGATATTTTTGAACTCCCTCCGCGACCGGTCACCATCTGTGAGCGTCAGACCAACAGCTTTGCAAAAGTTCTTCTGCGGGTTTGCTGTGTCCAGGACGAGCCGGCCGAGCTCAACTTCCCCCTCGGCAAGGAAGCCATTCATGAATCTCGACAAGGAGGGCTGTGTCATCGTGCTGGCTTGATATTTGCTGCTGTTCTCGGCTTGACACGGTCTTCCCTTGTGTTGTTTTATTTTGTTTTGTTGAGAATTCCCTCCCCCGCTTTTGCCACACACCTAAAAAACCTGGAGTGCCCAAATGCTGTGCTGCACGTGCTGCGGCGGTGATTCCGCTCTTCTTGGCTGTGCAACTCGAACGGATTAGCTGCTTCGGGCCGGACGTGGTGTTGGCTCAGCTCTGGGCAGTGCGAGTAAAAATCCATCCTTCACAACCCCGCTCAAGTCCAAGGCTGCCTTCGCAGTCCGTACTGGTACTGTCCCCTCCCGCACAGCGCCCTGCTCAAAATACGACAATGGACCACGAAATTTCTTTGCTCGAGGAGCATGTCAGGGCCACGCCCGCCGACGGAGAAGAGAGGGCTGAGGCTCTGAACGCACTGGCGAAGGCCTTTTGGCGGTCCTCGTTGATGAGGTCCGACCAACGGATGCTGCAGACCGCCGTCGCGACCATTTCCCAGGCGGTGGAGATTTCGAGAAACAAAAGGCTCCCCAAGCTCCCGGCGTACCTCAACAATCTTGGGCTCTTCCTGACAGATCTGGGATCCATGTCTGGAGATACGGAACACGCTCAACAGGCTGTGTCGGTGCTGCGAGATGGGGCTGCATGCGCCCCAGCTACCCTGAAACCAATCCTCTTGTCGAATCTGGGGAATTCATTGAGAAGCCTTGGGGAATTCCAGTCGGACCCAGCGGCCCTTGAAGAATCCATCTCGGTGTACAGAGAGGGGTTAAAGGCCTCTCCGAGTGCGTCGACAAGACTCAAGATGTTGAGCGGGCTAGCCGCCTCCATGCTCGACAAGTTCCGAAGCAATCCGGATGGCAATCCTGAGGACCTCCAAAGCGCATCTGATCTTGCAGCGGAGGCTGTCGAGGCCTCAGATGACAATGATCCCTCGCGAGCTGTTTTTCTCGACACGTACGCTGTGGTGCTCGAAACCCTCTTCACCCATTATCCATCACAAAAGATCCTCGAGGAAGCCATCAACCACTACTACATGGCGGTAGAGCTGGCATCCGCGCAGCAGAGTCCCAAGGCACTTCGACTCACTTTCAATCTAGCGGAGGCTCTCCGGGTTCACCACAAGATGGACAGCTCCAGCACCAGCTTGGATGATGCTCTGAGCATACTGGGACCTGCTCTCACAGAGTTACCGGCTAGTCCGGCGGTTTTGAACGACAGCAAGTGGTGCTACGGTCTTTGTCTTCTTGACCGATTTGTCCGAGACGGCAATGAGGGCGATGTTAAGGAGAGTGTTCAGATTCTTACATCAATCTGCGACGAGACTCCCGAGAACAGCATTCGAGGGATCCGGAATAGGTCAGCGCTGGCCGAGACCTTCATCCAGCACTTTGAACACTCGTCAGATGCCCACCGGCTAGACCAAGCCGTCGACATCTTGAAGCAAGCTGCGTCGGCAGTAGATGGGCTTGAGGTTGGTATCGCTCGCAACACGAGCGCCACCGTTCACATGAATCTCAGTGTGGCTTTGCTCGCGCGCTTTGATCTGCGCGGGTCGCTGGAAGATGTCAACTCCGCTTCTGCCGCTGCTAATATAGCTCTGGAGATGCTGGACGAGTCCTCGATAGATTACACGCTCGCATTGGTCGCGTGCGCGAACTGTCTCTTACGGGCGTATCAGGAGACCGAAGAGGGTAGCTTTCTTGACAACGCTATCCAGTTCTATCAAGAGGCGGTCGATACCGACTGTGTCTGGCAATCTCTCCGCGCCGGAAGACTTTACATGCTGGGATATGCGCTACGGCTACGATATGCGCGACGGCTACAGCTGAATCTCAGCGGCGAGGAAGAGGACTGGGAAGCATGTCTAGTCGCATCCAGAGAGTCGGTTGAGCTATCGAATGATCAGCCGGGTCGCTTTCTGCCCATTGGGCAACTGGGGAGTGCCTATCTGGCAAAAGCTATGTCGGGAGACAAGGCCAGCCCAGAATGCGCAGAGCATCTTAGATACGCGGTATCTCATCTCAAGGACGCTCTAAAGGAAATACCAAACAACCACAGCTGCACTGCGTTATGGCTCAACAACTTGGGTCTGGCATACGAGGAGCTACAAAGGCATTGGAAAGACTCAACATGGTATCAACAAGCGCTTTCTGCATATCGACAAGCTGCGGAGCTCAACACTGCCTCTCCGCTTCAGAGAGTTACCGCCGCTTACCGTGCCATAGGATTGCTTGCCGGTCGCGCCGATTTTGACGTACATACCGCGGCGGATTTCAGCAGGCTGACGATCCAAATTCTGCCCAGCCTGAGCCCTCGACTCCTACGCAGGGAGGATCAGCAAGAAATGATCTCCATCTTCAGCGGCCTCGGGAGCTATGCAACTTCCACACTTCTGGAAGCGGGTGGCAGCACTGCGGAGGCTGTCCGGGCTTTCGAAGCAAGCCGAGGAGTTATGAGCAGCATGCTGATCGACACAAGGACGGACATAACGTTCTTGGAGGAACGTGATGAGCAGCTGGCTATGGATTTCCATAAAGTCAGCAGAATCCTCGACAATGTCAACTCCGATCGAGGAGTTGAGCTTGCAGACCCCAGCACGGGCGCTGCGCGGAACAGAGACCCGGAGGCGAGAATTGCAGCTGCCAAGGCCTTTGAGCACGTTGTCTCAAAGATCAGACAGCTCGATGGTCTTGAGAATTTCCTGACGGCTCCGACAGATCAACAACTCCAATCGGTCGCAGAGCCGTCCTCCTACATCATCCTTATAAACGTATCCGGACTGAGAGGCGACGCATTGATCGTTGAGTGCTCCGGGATATGGAATATCAACCTGCCAGGGCTGGTCGCGAATGAGGCGGCCGACAACGCCAACAAGCTCACTCGAGCGATACAAGACGAAAGCACCGGAAGCATAGACCGAATAGAAGCAAATCAGGTGGTCCGGGATGTTCTTGCCTGGCTTTGGCACAGCGTTGTCCACCCGATTCTCACCAGACTTCCTCCACCGCCCGGCAGTGCCGCCCAACACCGCGTATGCTGGATCCCAGCGAGCGTCATGACTAACCTCCCCATCCACGCGGCCACCGACCCCATCACGGGCTCCAACGCCATGGATACCATAATCTCCAGCTACGCAACCACCATCAGGGCCCTGCGCCACGGCCGCGACCAACTCTGCTCTCCTCGGCACCAGCCTCCCGGCACCGCCCTCCTCCTCGCCATGCGAGAGACGCCATCCGAGCCAGAACTCCCCTTCGCTCTCGACGAGGTCAACTCTCTCGCCTCCCTCCTCTCCCCTGTCCTCCCCGTCACTGTCCTCACCCACCCCCCCCCCCCCCCCCCCCCCCCCCCCCCCCCCCCCCCCCCCTTTTCCTCCCCCCCCCCCCCTCACCAAGCCTACTTTCCTCTCCCACCTGACCTCCCCGACCGCCCCCGTTTCCATCCTCCACCTCTCGTGCCACGGCATCGCCTCCGCATCCGACCCCTCCCGGTCCCGCCTCCTCCTCCCAGACTGGGACTCGTCGCCGTCCCCCGGAGCGACAACCCCTCCCGGCCCAGGACCCCTGACCGTATCCGACATCGCGGCGCACCACCTACCGTCCGCCCGGCTAGCGTACCTCTCCGCGTGCCACGTGGCGAGTACCAAGACGGCGTGGCTCCTCGACGAGGGGCTGCATCTGGCGGCGGCATTCCAGCTGGCGGGGTTCCCGCAGGTGGTTGGCACGCTCTGGCAGGTGAGCGATCGGAGGGCGGGAAGGGTCTCGGAAGGGATGTGGAGGGGGGTTTTGGGACCGGCGGGGGCGGGGGCGGGGGCGGGGAAGGATGGGGGGATGACGATACACTATGACAGGGTGGCCGAGGCGGTGAATGTCGCCGTGAGGAGGCTGAGGGAGGAGACGAGGGGGTTCCCCGGGGATGGTGGTAGTGATGAGGAGGACGAGAACGACGATGATGATGATGTGGATATGGAATTTGAGGACGAGCCCTTTTTGTGGGCGGGGATTGTATATCTGGGGTTGTGAGTTTTTGTGATATTCATCGAATAAACCAAGGATCGGCCAATCTAGCAGAATAGGTGTATTTGATCAGCAGCTACGGAGACAGAAGAGATCAGAGTCGTGAGAATTTTCCTCGACTTCTCACCTCCTCGTCAAGCAAAGGTTGCCCAAGTTCCCAAAATGCCTTGCTTCCAATACCCGAGAAGTTACGTATCAGCTTGTAAGGATGCAAGGCCCCAATTGTGGCAGTGAGCCTCCATCCACTTTTTATCGGACTGACGACACTCACCAGATGCGAGACACGACACAGTAGTACCGATTCAACCTGAGGGTGGGGGCCTTTCTGGAGCAGAACCCGGATGAGAGTCTCAAGTTGCCTAAAACGCGGTTGAGCCAGACCCGGCAGCTCGCCCGGCCCAAAGGGTTCCCAGATATTGCTTCCGGGGATAAGCAAGGCCATTTCCAGAACTAGGTCGCTGTTGCGGCCGTGTCGCTAACTCGTCACCTTCGCCAAAGTACCAGTTTACGCTTGTTCTGGCAAGCCATGTCCTCCACGTACAGAGAAAACCTCACCTGTCTGCGGAGAGTCCGAACTGGGTTACGAGAGGCCGGTCTAGAACGATGGGATTGCTCAGAACTGAATGAAACGAGGGAGAAGACTCTTCTATTCATTAAGCATCGCGAAACAGTCAAGATTGGCTTCACTGGAGTGGTGTGGTGGTGGTGATGGTTGTAAATGTGGGGAAACGTGAGGATTCCTCGACATCGTGACCCACAGGAGCGGCCCCATGTTGCCAAAGACCGGGCCACTCTGGTGGGCTGCTGTGCTGCGAAGGCTTCAGCTTCCACCACGCGTTCCTCCCACGCAGCCAATGTATTTGTCCACTCGGTGATCGCTAGTGGAAATATGGACCTGGCAATGGCGGCATCGGCGCTGCCGCCACCAGAATTCGACGCTTGGAGATTTTTCAGATTTTTCAAGACAATATCGAAAGAGTTGATCGGAATACCGGATCTGGAGGGTACCACGCCCTGGGGTCATTAGCAAAGCTTAGCGGGGTAGTGGGTAAGAGAATAACGCCTGAAGAACAATGCGCGAGAGATGATTCCGTCGAGAACCCGACTGACACGGTAGGCCGGAGACTGCGGCCGCGCCTATCGCTTCCGGCGTTTTTAGTACCTGTAGCGGTTACAAATGCTAGGCAGAAGCCCCGGTGATTCATAACGACGGTTGGGCGCATCTGTGACGATCAAGGCCTTCGCGTTGGCGCCAATGGGCCTGCCATAGCCCAAGGCTCAGGTTTAGCGAGAACCCGAGCAAGCGAGCTACCTCGGCCGACAGTGTTCCAGTGTCGACAAGGTACACGTAAGAACGAGCGACTATAAGGCGCTGGCGGCGGAGGTGGTCCCGGAACTCCTTAATTGATTGTATCGGTATGTAACTCCGGCTCCAGAAATTGAAGGCAATAATGTTGACATCAAGGTCTTCGCGCAGCAAGGTTGACTTGCAAAGCTCCTGATCTGCAAGTTGGCCGGATGTCTGTGTGGTGGTGGCATTGCCTTGGTAGCGGAAATCCAGAAATGAGGATTTCGAGGAATCTAGGGTAGCAACGAGTGATAGAGCGATCGAGCGCGCGGGCGATTGAACAAGGTGGTAGTGGTGGTAGTGGTGGTAGTGGTAGTAAGATTGAGGTGGTGATGTTGGGCTTTGGTGTTGTGGGATCTCTGGCGACGAGTGGGCTGGCGACTGGAGGGTTAGGGTAGAATTCCACGTGCCGTAACCCATGGGCCCCGAATTGTTCCGCTTCAGGGGGTGTTTCGCTTCAGGGTGCACGAACTTAGTATATCCGATGACTCAGCGATCGCGGGCTGGTGTACCGGGGCCGGCGCAACGGCGAAATGCTGTGGTATCTGAACAAGATCAGATTCCAGGATGTTTCCCCCAAATTCCGGGGTATGCGAGCTCAGGTAACTGTCTCCTCGCTTCCAATAGGCAGCCAGTCGACGTGTCCGGAACAGCACCAAGGCTACCGCGACGCCTTTGACAAGCTGGACTACGCTCGGTCTGTCTTCCCCACGCTAAGCCGGCCGCTGAGCCTGCTCATTCCGCTAGCGGTGAAGAGCTGGAAACCCTGCAGGCTCGGGTCCAGAAGCTCGAGAGCGCGCTCGAGGAGCTCAAGGCCCTACGTCAGGAGGCGGGCACCAAGCAGCAGCCTGAGGGCCCGCCGCCGCCACAATACCAGCTCCACCCTGTCGCCAACGCTGGTGGCCGGCCTCCCCTCAATCCGGTCCTCAACTCCCTCGACGCCGACGGCGCGTTCCCGCTCTACGGCCCCGCGTCGGGGGGGAACTACGACGAGACGAAACGGCTACTTGAGGCAGGCGCCTACGCATCAATGCGCACCGCGTTCAGCTGGACGGCGCTGCACTGGGCCGCGAAGGACGGGCATTTCGATGTCGTGCGGCTGCTGCTCCAGTACGGCGCTGATGTCAACGCCGTGTCGGACACGGGAAGGAAGCCGCTTGGGATGGCCAAGGGGGAGGAGGTCCGGGAGATGTTGCTGGCGAGGGGGGCTACAGAGTGAAGAGGGGTGAGTTGCGAGATTTGAACTTTTCAGTATCGTATCAAATATACAGAAACCTAGGTAGTCGATCGCTAAATAGAAAAGAGCGTCATCCGAAGATTTCGGTGGGCCAGTTGACACCCTTTTTGCTTGCGCTTGGGTCTTTATTCCATGTGCTTTACAACATCGTCAGCCGGAAAGACATGGTCCAGGGTGACATTGTTCAGCCTGAGGAGCAAGGAGAGACTGCGTCTTCCGGTAAGTCCTAATAGCTCGTGGCAGCTCTGTATTATCGCCGTGATCGAAGCTAATAGCACCTGTCAAGGAGTGTCAGATATCATCACAGAGTGTCCCCGTAAGAAGCAGGGTTCACCTCAGCCTTGACGCGGTGCAATTGGTTCTCATACCCACGCACCCAGTCCCTTCCCCGCCGCGGCTGGACAAACGTGCAGAACTTGTCTGCTTCAGCGCCCTACCGCAAAGAAACACATATTTCCGGCTGGCCAAGCAGCCAACTCTCCCTCTCGACCGAGAACCATCCTAAACGGGACAGACTTTCATCCGCGTTTCTCTTCAAGATCAGTCCCATGTCGGTACTGACAAGGAGGCACCACACCCCATCGACGCCATTTCTCTCCTCAGTGTCATCGAAAAACGCGAGGCCAACAACACGATCCTGCCAAGGTTCATCGTTCGGTCTATCATCGCGGCTTTCTTCCCCAGAAACCAGCATCACCCCGTGATCGACGACCTTGGGCCGTGGTACCACAATTCTACCGCGCTTCTTCCGAACCTCTAGGTAGTCCATTACCGACTCCCGCAATATCAGTGCGGATGATACGCGACCGAAGAGTCGAAGCTCGCATTCCAACATATGCAATGTATCGACGCCGCATTTAGTATCAAACGACCATCGGGAATCCGGACATCCTGGCCGAATCATGGAGTAAGCGGGATCCCGGTGTTTTGCAATGCGGCTTGGGTTCCACGGATCATGTGCGACTGGCCCCTCCACCGCGGCCCAAGACCACGACGGCGCGCGGACAACAGGCCCGGTCCCCCCGGTGAGCTTGGTAGGTTTGGGGCGTGCTGTTGGTGTCCGGGCCGCAGGCCCACTCTGGAAGTGATAACACGGTCTCCAGAGCAAGCCGCGGACCATATCGCACTCCCATATGCCGGCGAGGTACCGCGAGCCAACAAGTGTACGGGCGGCCTGCTGTGCCACAGCACAGATAGCCGCGAAGACGTCGTGGGGATTGGAAAGAAGGCACTGAGAGTAGTGGAAGATCATCAAATACCAGTCTTTGAGCGTCTCCTCTACTGGGCTGAGGGGAATCTTTGGGTCCCGGGTCCATTGGGGCTGCTGTTGGACGAACTTGGGCCGCCAGGCGTTTCGGTCTGCGCGTCCGTCTTCCCAGAACTGCTCTTTGTTGCATTGAAAGGCAATTTGTTGCTCCGCAAACATAACGGCGCGCGGCGCGCTCAGGCGTTCCTGAAAACACCATCCTCGCTTGACGAGTGGCCCGATGTCATGAGAACGGCGGAGGTCGACTGTCAGCGTCTCGGAGCTGGTTTGGCTTTCGCTGCTGACTCGGAGTTGGCAAGGCGGTGGTCGGTGTTGGTTCTTGAGCTCATTCGTGAGGAAACCGTTCTTTGAGCCGGGAGAACGCCCAGCGATGATCGTCAGCGTGGCGTTGCCATAGACTCGCGCCATGGTCTTGGATTCTGTCTCCCAGTCCGCAACATCGCCCTGGATGATGCATAGCGCGTCTACCCAAACATATCGGATGCCGAGTGCGCGCGCCAGAGAGATGACTTCTCTGTGCGTCTTAGCGAGGGCAGGCTCCTCAATGCCCCGCGTCATGATCGCGTGGGTATGTCTGTTCAGAGTATAGACGCCTGAAGTGTCTGCCCCCCAGCAGTAGGACAGCGCGAGATAGCGCTCGTTGAGCCCTCCGGTCGACACCAATCGCACGTGCGGCTCAGCAGTACCAGGGATGCCGACATCGATGACCCTCGTCGGCATTGTACCGCTGTCGCTTGCCTTGCATGTCGCGTGGTTGGTCTGGCAGTCGTTCAGCCAGGATCGGATGAGCTGCAAGTACAGTTCCGGGTTCTGATCGGCAGTGCTGCGTCTGCCATGGAGATTGTATCGCGATATTTGGCCAGGGGTCTCGTAGAGCGTGAGAGTCTCTGCGATGGATGGCTGAGGGTTTTGGCCTGGTTCCCGCTCGCCATCAGGCATTTTTACAGTTCCGAGTTTTCCGCAGCTAACCTCAATCGTTGCTCCCAATCTGCCGCGGTTCATGATCCCAAGCCCGAGAAGCCATATCGTCGGGGTCCACTCCTCTCCGTCAGCCCAAGCGGACTGGCCTTGAAGGAGGCGTTGCAGCTGGGTTTTGTCGGCATTTTGAAGGACGCCCCAGCACAGTGAGCAGAAGTCGCATCCTCGCTCAGCGTTCTGTTTCAGTGTTGGAAGATCTGGCTGGAAGGGGATCTCGGTACCGACGAGCTCGTCTATGGTGAGCGTTTTGCAGCGCTGGCACGGTGGCATATTTACCTGTAACGATGGCTTTTGTTTCGAAGAGAGTGTCTTGGGCTTTGCGGGGAAGTTTCAATGAAGAGGGGTCGGCGAAGAGGACTGACTGTTGGCCAATCCGAACCACCGGCTTAGCGCTTCCACCTTCAATGAACAGGCAGCAACCCGAGTGCGGCACAGTCGCGTGAGGGCAACCAAGATCTTTACCAACCAGCCTAGGAGACAAGACCTCGCTCTGCAAAGAATCCCAGCCAGAACAACAGACCATATGCTGATTTTTAAAGAGCCAGTCTCTCCGCTCCGCCTCAACGATTGCCCAAGTCTTGGTAGCGGTAAGCTCTACCTGGGACGCGGTAACAATGTAGAATCATGGCGTAGGCGCCTAGAACTAAATTGCCTGCATGTCGTGCGGCAAGGATACGAAGTCAATATCGGAACTAGTTGCTGCAAATTGAATCGAGATAAGTGGATATGCCTGCAGCTTCACCGTGCTGTACTCGAACATACAGTAGCGTGTCAAAAGAACCGCCACACTGTGGTCTCTTAATAAGAACCATCGCCCTCCCAACTTCGGCGCAAACACAACTTTTGACCACACATCCGAGGAAGATTAGGTACTCAGCAGTTCCCTCTGCTCAACTCGGTATAATGTTGATCAAAAACAAGGCGGCCTTTGCCAAAGTCTCCCCTTACAGAGTCCCATGAGTGGCAATTGCTGTGGATCTTTTCCATGTCGCTCGCAATGGCCCGGCACGGGGCCTGGACGTAGCCTCCGTTCTGTCCACCCCTATGTTAACATCATGATCTTTCTCTGACTGCTTGAGGCTCGGAACGTATTGGGGAAACTCACCCTGCTGCAGAGGAACATGCCACACTTCCAGGGGCAGCTGAAACGGGTGCATGTGTAGGGCTGGCCACGTCCATCTACCCCACACTCGCCGTTCCCGCCGCCAAGTTGGTACAGGTAGTTCAATCCCTCCCCGCAGTCGACCCACCTTGCCCATTGGGCGGCCCCGCAGTCAAACCACCCCTCCTCTCGCTTCAACACATGAGCCGCACGTGCAGCTGGATTGGGAGAGATCGCCCCCGTTGACTCGAACATCTCGCGGGTGATGCCCTTGGCGTGCATGTAAGCGCGGAAGTCGTCAAACGCCCACGGGGTGTATTCTGGGTTCAGGTCCAGAATCTGCTCGTAGATGGACTTGGCTGTGGCCCCGGTCAAAGTGACGTTGATGGGGGCGCCGGGATAAAGAGGACCGATCCAGGTCATAGGGACAAGCAGTTTGTCGTTTGGGGATGGAATGTCCAAGGAGGGAGGAAGAGCCATGATGAAGGCCGTGAAGGCCGGAGGGTGATGAAATACTTCATTGTGTGTGTAGGTATGTGGGCGTGTAAGTGGCAGGATGGGGGTATTACAAAAAGACGGACGAAAAGTCTGTGGTGAGTTGACGGGCAGAAACCACTAAATATATAGTTTTTCTATTGTTCTCATATCTCAACCTGCCAGCCATTCTCTTCGCCCCCATATCTCCACGCCTCATGCACTTCATCGACCGTTATTGAAAGTTTGCTCTGCAAATGCTTCCGAATAGTCCGCTTGTGCTCGCATCTTTAAATCGCTACAACATGAATGTTTGCCTACAGTTGCTTCGCCGCTCTATCATTGCCGAGGGTAACCCAGCAGCATTGAGTTAGCGAGGTTTATAAGTGTAAACCAATGATGTTGATACTCCGATATGAGATTATTTGAACAACGGGTTGTTGGTGCCCGTAGGCGCTGATAGTCTTCGCGCTTGAGACGGCAAAATAGGTACATGGGCGTCACGGACCGTGCGGATTTCAGGTCTTACAACTGTACACGCAAGCAGCGATTACAAGCGCCAAGCGCCAAATTGAGCTCTCAGAATCTAAGTATGTTACTTGCGTTCAGTTCACTCCATCTCCATCCATCTGAGTACCTCGTTTTGGCTAATTACCTCGAGTCCTTGCTGTAGAATGCCTTCTCTCCTCCCAAGCCCTTGAGAGCCTCCTTCGAGCTTTCCTTTGACTCCTCGCTGGTGTCTGTGGTCGCATGTCAGTATTATAGCAGAAATTCGACAAGACGGGGTTGACGAACTTGGGTTGCTCAGGTTCGCCTTGTAGCCGCGGGCCTGGTTGCTGACCTCCTTGGGAGTCTGGTTTGCGCCCTCCAACACAGCATTCTGCTTGATGTCGCGCTGCTGGGGATCGGGGCGAAGGTCAGGCATATTGGTTGGCTTGGAAGTGACTTATTGGTTGGGCAAGTTCTTGTTATGTCCTGTGCAGTGTGATCTTGGGCTTCTTCATTCAGCGTTGCAATGAAAAGAAAGTTCAAGTTTGTAGGTGCTTCGTGGACTGGCCGTGCTTATTTGTATTCCAGCTTCGCCTGTAAGTCGTTCGTGGCGCCATACTTACATCATCATCAGTACTAGGTGCTAGGGGTTTCCATCGTGAGCGCACATGACATCATCACTCAACACGAACAGCAACTACCCGATTGATCATGACAGCAAAATTTTCCAATTTCGGTGTAGCCGCTCTTTGTGACGGAATTCTAGTCAGTTGCTGGAGTTGAAATGGCAGCCTTGGTCACGGGGGGCTGGCTCTGTTAGACCCCCCTGTAGGTATGCTGGTAGTTCTTTTAGACAACTGGCCTGCTGACATTAGATTTGATCTTTGCACTCACCGTGGACATTTTCGCGCATTCCTTTCCTGTTTTTGCAGTATTTTAAAGGCGCCCAGCGGAAGGAAGGGAATCCGAAAAGCGTTGTTTTGGTTGCGGTGGGAAGGTGCTGTGGAGGACGAGAACGTGGGGGAGAATATGAGAGGGAATTTAAATCATGGTTGATCCCTGAAAGGACGGCAGAGGGCATGGTGAGTAATAAGAGGCTGAGGGCATTCCGCTTGCCGCAATTTTCAGCTGGTGTCTGGGTGTTGGTGAACCTGGTTTTCTGCTGTCATTGTTCGGGAAGTGGGGGTCTGTTTCCCACGGAATTATTTTCCATGCGGCACAACCCTCCAGTGGTGGTGTTTTCGGGGATTGGGGGGTGCGCTCTGGTTGGCTCCAGATATCTTCGCGCACGGACGTGCCCGGGCACGACCCCACAGAGCGGACCGTCCCCTACTGGGCAATGCCCTGCAGGCTCTCAGGGATCCCCAGCAGCCGGAGCCTGCTTCGTGCTTCCGCTGGGAATCCAACAGCGCCCAGCATGTCACATCTGCCGTTCGTCTCACTTCCTGGGACGCCATTTCTGCTTCGGTGTGGAAATGAGCGGTCATTGCGCGCCCGGCCACTGTTTTGCGAAAGCTGGCTCTCGATCGACGACATAAGAGCGAAGATGCCAAAAACAAGGCGACACTCTCGACGATCTGCGCGAAAGCTGCCGTCCATGTCAATCGTCTACAGTCGCCCATTATGAGACGCGGGCTAGCGATAGCCCTTGCGGGTGCCGTTGGCGCGGTTGCCGCCCAGCGAGACGCGTTGGCAGCCATTTCACGACAAATCCCCTCCTGCGCGGTCGGTGCCCACACGCCTGTTCCACTGCGATTCTCGCTCGAAGAGTCGAAACTGGCATTGCGCTAACAGAAAACAGCTACCATGTTTGAACCAGACGCTACTGGCCTCGACATGTTCGCCTACCGACATGGATTGCGCGTGCGACGTCGTTTTAAGCTCGCCGCTACTGAGTGGATGCGCGTTCCAGAGTTGTAACATTGGGGACGCTCTTCGTGTGTTCCCATCCGAACTTCGGGCAGCATTGATTGCCGGTTGCTCCCACTGACGGTGCCCTCATGTAGTGACCATAAACGGGACGGCAACGGCGTGCAACGTGCCAATGCGAGATAGGGGCGCCGTGTTGTACGTCACCACCACCGCCCTCTGCACACTTGCGCTGGTCAGCATCTTCCTGCGACTGCTGGGCGCCCCAACATCGCAGAAGAAATGGATCCAAATTGCCGACGATTGGTACATGGTGCTGAATGCTGTGGGTGCTCCTTGATGCTAATCCTAATCATCTTTTTTTCGTGCAGCCCCTGATCGAACCACAGATATTGCTTGTTGGCATGATGGCGTGCACCATACTCGGTGCGTATATCCTGCGGACTTGCTGTTAGGTTGGCTGCTCGAACAGGGGCTGACTTGTCCCCGCAGTTCACGACAATCACTACGGGAGAGACATATGGACTCTCACCACGGGGCAGATCAGAACCATTATGATTGTAGGATCTTTCCCCGTCCATCGCCATGGGTATCTTTTAGGTACCATGAACTCACAACAGCTAACAGCCTACCTCTAGCTGATCTACAACTTGGAACTCTACTACACACTCATCAACATGCTCACGAAGCTGTCGATCCTTGGCTTCTACCTGCGATTCTTTCCCTTTGTGCTGTTCCCAGGGCTTCGGACTGCCATATACGTCACCATAGGCATCACGGCCGCGTCAGGCATCTCGTTTGCGTTTACTATCATCTTCCAATGCACGCCGATAAGCTTTTTCTGGAGCGGGTTTGACGATCCTGTGCCAGCCGGATCTTGCATCGACATCAATATCTACGCGTGGACGGTTGCTTCCTTCAACTTTGCCCTGGACCTCTGGCTCTTGGTGCTGCCGATGCCGGAACTGCTCAAGCTCTCACTTCCCCGACGAAAAAAGGTTGTGGTCTGCCTCATGTTTGCAGTGGGAAGCTTGTATGGCTGCCATTTCCTCTTTACCTCCGCTTTCCCCCCCTAAAACAAAGGGACCGAAAAGGACTCCAATGCTAACACACTACCAATAGCGTCACCATCGTCTCTGTCCCAAGGATCATGTCCATGGCCTCGTTCAAGCACACGACAAACCCCACGTGTAAGAAAATTCTGGCCCAGCGCACCGTGATGATACCATTACTGATATGAAGCTCGCAGACGATCTGGTTGATGTCAGCCTCTGGGGTCATGTTGAAGCTTCGGTTTGTGTAATACTAGCCTGCATACCGCGGATCAGCATATTTTTCATGCGAACGTATCGGAAATATACGCGCCGCGCTGCAGAGAACCTACACAGTGGACCTTTTTCGGCCGAGCGAGGAGACGGCCACATGCCGGCCCTGTTTGATGCATCTGAGCATCGGTCTGCCTCTCACTCAGGAATGTCTGAAGTCGGAAGGTCGAGTGACTCGAAGTCAAGTGCTGCCAAGGAGGTATCTGTCGGTTAAGACAGACGGTCGCCACGGTGCAACTGAGGGAAATTTGAGTTACAATATAACTACTTCTGATGCCGTATCACGTTTGCGTCACCTGCTCTCTGCTCACTCATGCTGTTCCAACTTCAAACCTGGTGGAGCATCACGAGATCTCAACCCAGATGCTGCTCCAGGTATGGCTCCAAACCAGGCTCCCTGCCATCTTCCCAGGAGTCACATTCAGGTTGACCGCCGAAGATCCCCCGCTAAATAACCCGCGCTACCTAGCCCGCGACCTCTCACTCTATCTCACCAGGCCTCAACTACAATCTCGCAACCTTGCAAAGTAGGCAGCCAGGGTCCCTAGTGGTGCATCCACGCAACGTCCCTAGGGTATCGTGGAAGCTGAATCTCTGCCTCAATGACGTCACCGGATCCGAGAATCGGGATCTTGACTAGTCTCCGGCAAAGATAGCCTGACAAGGCACACAGAGACTGGGGTTTAGGCGTCTCGAGGGCTCCATAACGTCAGGTGAAAGGACATAGCAATCATGAAGGATTCTCACGGCTGTGCGGGGTCGATGACATTGTGAACTCGAGACCTTGTTACACTGCCTGCTCTTGATGTGATGCAACCGCCTACTAGGAAGCTCGTGTTACTCCCATGCAGTAGTTTCAGCAAATACCATGAATATGTTTATACTGTTCAGGGGCTGGCCGTCACAAGAGGTCCGTCATTGCTTCGTTCAACTTGGGCCTTCAGGCACCGTCCAATGTTGTTGGTGTCAACTGCCGCGCTACCCTAAGTATCCAATCCTCTCCCAAGACCAATCAAACCCCTCGATCCTTCAAATCGCAACCGGCTTCTCATCCAACTTCGGATCACAGACGAAGACTCGCTCCCTATCTACCACCTCCTTACCATAACACTTGACCAACTGCTTCACAACAACCTTCCTAGCCCTCTCAAACGTCTCGACATCCCCAATCTCCACCGCCCTCACCGCCTGTCTCAGACTATTCTTGACACTAATAAACTTCTGGAGACCCCCATTCCGGACCCTGTATTGTGCCTGAAGCTCATCGGCGTACTTCTCGAGAACTTCATACATCCCCGGCAGCGGATCCACCTCCGTCCAGCCCTTCCACGCCCTCTTTATCGCATCGCGAGACTCCCTTGGAATCCGTCGGTCGATACGCACGTGATTGACACCCCTGATACGGCCCAGCCACGTCTCGTATATGCCAAGCAACTGCTTCTCGGACCCGGTGTATCCCTTGCAGGGGTTGTGGTCGTAACGGCCACATCGCAGTTTGGTGCACCATGTCGTTGGTCCCGTCAGTTGCAGCGCATCAATCTCCGGAAGCTTGCTGAGCCATTCGCACGCAAACCGCACAGCCGAACGGAAGGTGGAAATTTCAAACCCCGAATATTCCCGGATTCTGATCTCGATTTGTCTCAGGGGTAGCTGGCGGGTGACGACCTGGCCGTTGTGGAGTACGTGCACCACGGGTTGTGGAGGGAACAAGGCGCCGATCTTGTTGGTGGTCAGATCGTGGTGGAAGATTTCGATGCGCCAGGTGTTTTCGCCGTAGAGGATCGGCAAGGCCTCGCAGTGGAATTTTCGGCAGGTTCGAAGGAGTTGTGCGCTGAGTGGGCGGCGGTATGTGGCGTCTTGGAAGCAAGGGATGACCTCGGTGTCGTGCATGAGGATGCGGTAGATTTTGTTGCGGATCTCACAGGGGAAGTTGAAGAAGCTTCCGGTGCGGGGACTTGCTGTTGTAGGTGTGGCCTGAGACTGGTCGATAGAGTTGCAGATCTCGCTGGGAAACTCGAGGCATCTCCCCTTGTTTGGGCTTGATGATGTATTTTGGCAGTCTGGCTGGTAGACGGTGCTGTGGATCTTGCTTGGGAAGTCAAGGCATTTCCTTTTGTTGGAGCTCGTTGAGTTGCGAATCTCACTGAGAAATTCAAGGGGTCTCTTTTTGCTTGAGCTTGTTGCTGCAATCTAGGAGTCCATTTTGGCGTTGATCTTAGGTCGTAGCGGAAGGGAAATGGAATGAAGAGCCATCTGAGCGGGAGTTCGGAGCGTGAGAACGAAGACGGAGCGTGAGAACGAAGACGGAGCGTGAGAACGAAGACGGAGCGTGAGAACGAAGACGGAGCGTGAGAACGAAGACGGAGCGTGAGGACAGAAAAAGGAAAAAGAAGAAAACCATGTTCTGCAATTCTCCACATTCCCAAAGGCAAATTGTGAAAAGAAGGTCTATGCCCCAGCAATTGGTTTCTGAGACCAGTTTGGCAACTCTCTGTGCCCAACAGAACCTTGAAGTCAGGCTTCTCAGTCGCTAGCTACCCATAATCAAAGACTCTAAACCCATTCTAAGGTTTTCCACCCAATCCCCAAACAGGAATATGCTAAAGCCTATAACGCCCCATCCATGCCCTTGCAAAGCCAATGCCCCTGATATGATAATACACAAAGCAAAACACCGGGTATGAGACAGGACCTAGCGCTTCAAGTGTCCCCCATCGATGAGAGCCTTCAGATTTGGCTGTAAGCCAATCCGATCTGAGTTTCCGTTCGCACTGGCGGTTCCACCCACGACAATAAGCTTCCGCATCTCGCTCGGCGTCAGCTTCTTGCGACCGTTGGCGGCCAGCATACCCTGCACGCTGAGAACCGCTCCGGCCACAATAGGCGACGCGCCCGAAGTGCCGCTGAAGGCCGAGTAGATGTCCTCGTACGCCTGGTTGACACTCGTAGTCATGATGTTCTCGCCCCACGAGTAGGCATCCACGCGGCTACCATAGTTGGATGACTCGAGCCGGTTGTGAGGGACCCCCGAGGTAGCCGAGCCGACGATAATGGCGCCAGAGTCACGGAAGTCAGGGGCGCCCTTTTTGAGGAAGGTTCGTGGTGTGGGGTCGCCAATGCGCATCACAGGCTTGTCCATGTCCATGCCACCGTTTGCAGCGGGCTCGATAACGGTGATACCTAGGGCGACGGCAAGCCGGATTGCTTCGTATTCGGCATCGAGGATTTCGACGGGCCACAGGTTGGGATAGGGTTCCTCGACGGCATCGCTGGTTTGCATCTCCAGGACCATGGCGTCACCGGGCTTGAGAAAGCGCGCTGCGTCCATGATGGCCTCGGGCTGGTTTTCCTGACGGCCGCCATCTACGTCGCGGTCTGTCCCAACGACATGCCCTTTTGCCGCGGGGATTATGCCCACGCCGCCGATTTTGTTGTCCACCATGAGCATCTCGCCGAGGACGGCGGTGCCGTGGGGGTAATTGCCGAAGTAACGATCCAAGACGTTGAGCCCTGCGAGAAGGGTAATGTTTTTAGCTTTCTAGATGACACAATGTGTTAGCCTGCTTGTAAGTTCGTTGGTGACGCTCAATGCTAGACAGCACGTACCAAGTCCTCGTGTTCCAGCTGCCATCCGCGTTCGACATCAATGACGGTTGTCCCCGCGCCATCGCCGCCCGGGAATCCCCAGGCGTACTTGACGTTGATGCCGGCTTCAGTCAGATACCCCTGTTGCGAGAACAGCGGGTCATCGTTGGGGTTTACCGTGGTGGCAGGTTGCGTCTTGGTGCTAGTAAGGGGCTGGCAGCTTGCTACCTCGTCAAATCCGACGAGATTTCCGAGGAGGTCTGTGATGGTCGTGGAGGTTCCGTTCTCATTTTCTGGGAGATGGACCTTGAACCACGCGCCAAAGTCTGTGGGGACGTACGTAGGATCAAGAGTGACGGCCTGTTGGACTAGCTTGTCGATCTCTTCTGGCGATATGCTTGAGAAAAGAGGCGAGACGCTCAGACTTGCGTTCCTCTTCGCGTGTTTGAAGGTTGGGTGCGCCTTCCTGACGAGATCCTCAACAATCTCCGTCCTTGATCGGACATCGCGGGCTTGTAGACTCGCAATGTTGAGCTTGACAGCTACGCTCGTTAATTGGGGGATCTTTGCATCCCGTGTCCAAGGGGGGATGGAGCCAGCCAAAACCTGGCTGGTCAATGAAGCGGCGACGACCAGCCCGGAGGCTAATCGAAAATCTGTAGTAAACATGTTGAAGATGTGATGAATGAGTTAATATGAAGAATGAGGAATCCAATATCATCGCCGATAATGGCTGTCCTCGCCCTTATATGCGCATCCGATGTTCCCGACGCGAGCTCAGCCCGCTTACCTTACGTAGAGTGACTGGAATCGAGAACATGCAGCAGCATGTTCGCCATCGATCCTCAGCGTCGAGTGTGGTGAAACGAGCGCAGCCGATTGGTTACCAAAAAGTTCAGATGTCTAGCGCCTCATCCCGTCATGAGATTGCATCGCTAAGCAGCGTCCCAACCCAGCGACCGGAGTCATCATCGGACTACCCGGTACCAAGTCTCGTGTTCTGGTTTGCAGGCTGGCCGGTTGCGAGGGTACGAGGCGAGGCAGCGCATCGCCGCATATTTGTTCCGACCTTCGCCTTACTATGTACGCGTTTGCACCTTCCCCCAACAAAAGGCCAGCAAAGCCACATCCAACCATGTTTGCCAATGCCATGACACCGTGCCGTACCTGCTGGAAAGGGGTAAGGCATTTTCATGCACGTGCTGCTGGTCTTGGCTCGTCTTGGCAGGTCCCAGAACATCGCGCCCCCTCCTTCAATTGATTTCCATCCCAACACCACACATACGTATGTCATTCTGCTTTTTTCTCTTCCTGGAAGGGTTGCGCTGATCCCCTTATCGGAGTCCGGTGTGCGCCTGCAAACACGTGAGGATCCGGCGACCCAGCTACACCGACACGGCACGGCTGCTATTCTTGTCTCGGCGTGCAACCTTCTCAGAAACTTGTCGAACTTACCCGCCCGAAGCGAGAGCCTCGAAGCTTATCCATCTGCAAGCAAATATGTACGCGAGACGCCACCGGAACGGCGCCCCTGGACTCGACAGGCGAGCAGCGAGCGACGATCTCGGCCGGCCCATTTTGACGAGATTAATCCCGAAGGAGGGAGGGAAACGAAAAACGTCACAGATGCGCGCATAACTTCAGGTTGCCAGTCCGAAGACGCCCGATTTAGCCGGGCACCCGAGTGGCCCTCGAGACGGCTTCGCGCAATCCCGGGTCCCTGGTTGTTGGAACGAACGAGCGAGGCTGGGATCGATGTCAGCCTTATCGAAGCCAATAGCGCGTTCCACTGAAACGGCACAGCAGATTAACCAGACTGACTTGATTGCATCATCCAACAGCCCCAATCCTCGGACTGAGGTCTTCCACCAATCACAATTCGACCATGCTGGCACAGGTTCTGACTCTATTGAGAAGAGCAGCGTGTCAGCATTGATGTTAGTTGCGAGGACAGCGATGTGTGTTGTTTCTGTCTCTCGTCCAACTTGGTATGTGCACGGCCTCCCGTTCATATGCTCAGGTGGACAGGGCTTTGGAAAACTCATGTTGTTGGTTGTAGCTTTGGCTTTGCCCTGTCGACCTTGTCAGCCTGCGTGTCAGCTCAGTTCCGGATGTGTTCCGCTTGACGGGCGGATTGCACGCCTGAATCCGCGTGCATCATCGTGGAAACCAACCACAGCTCCTCATCTACCCTTATCAGAGCCTTTACCGTCGCAGGTACGCTTGATCAACTTAATTTACCTACTTGAACTTCGGGCTTTGCTGCGTGCACAGAATTCCCGACAATTTCGCCTCTACCAGACCTAAAGGTCAAATACGACCTTCCTACATACCTATTCCCTCCAAAACTAAGACTACTATGGCCATGGTTTAGTCTTTTTATGCCATATTGCCACTATCAGCTAATATCCACATAGGAGTGCAACCCAAGCAGCCTTGTCTATCGAGCGAGGTTGGTGAATCTCCGCCAGATACTGAACAGCTAATCCAAACCTATCGAGGGAGGATTCGAGGGATTCGAAACTCGAGGCATTAGGTTGGCTTTCAACAGTCTTCATTTGGATCGTTGCCGCGAATCACCGTTGAGCCGCCGGGCTCATTGGATTTGAGGATCTCCTCGAGTTACACTAACTCCGAGTCATCTGCTCAAAAGCGGCAACGTCCGTGCAATGCGTATCGGCCGCCATAGACACTAGTATGTCGCTGTTGGTGGCGTAACCACGCCGCAAATAGACCAACACACTTGCGTATTGACACCTAAAATGGCAAGGTGCTGTGATGCGGGATCCCCGCATGAGCTATACCGTGCACCCCAGATCTCTCATTGGTGGACTAGAGACTTGTGATGGGTGTCAGTCGGAATAGGTAGAGGTTGCATGATTACGAAAATACTTACAAACAGGTAGGTATCTTTAGATATCTTAAGCTACCTAAAGATGTCTTGGACAATGAAGACAAAAGTCCTACCTGTACAAAGTACCAAATATAACCCGTCGGTCCGTCTCGTTGCTTGACAAGACGGAGTTCCTTTCTCAAAGTCACCATTTCAACCGCCTTTCACAGCTATCGCCCCCATCTCACAGCTCCGAAAGCCTAACATGTCTCTCGCCGTTCTCGGAACTTTATGTCTCATCAGCGCATTCCTCGCCTGGTCCTTCCGCTCCACTACCGCCTCCGCCACGTACCCGGCCCCCTCCTAAACAGCCTCACCGTCCTCCCGCTCTTCAAGCTCGCCAGCAGCGGGAAGATCAGTTTCGTCCTCAACGATATCCAGAAGGCCTACGGCCCCCTCGTCCGCATTGCCCCCAACGTAGTCCTCTTCGGCGACGCCCCCACTCTCGGGCGTACGCTCAAAGTTCATCAAGGGGCCGTGGTACAAGCCCGCGAAGCAGCATGGTATATTAGACAACCTCTTTTCGATGACTGATGAGGAGAAGCGTAAGGAGCTAGAGGCGAAGCTTTCTCCGGGGTATTCGGGGAGGGAGGGCGCGGATTTCGAGCTGAGAATTGATCGGATTATTGGCGAGTTCATTGATCTTATCGAGCGGAAGTATGTTTCTTCGTCTACTGACTTCCGGCCTGTGGAGTTTGGGCATAAGATGCAATACTTTGCGCTAGATATGATTAGTGAGCTTGGATGGGGGGATGCGGTGGGGTTTCTGAAGAGTAATAGGGATCTGTATCGCTATGTGGAGATCAACGAGAAGGTGTTTCCGGTGATATCGGTGCTGCTGACGGTTCCGTGGATGGATCAGTATTTGAAGACGTGGCCGTTGAGTCTGGCTCTGCCGAGTTTGGCGAAGAAGTGTGTGGAAAAGCGGCTTGCGCCGGGAGCTGAGGAGGGGGATGATATGATGCAGGCGCATATTCGAAACGGGCTGAGCAAGGAAGAGCTTCTGTCCGAGGTCATTTTGGAACTGATTGCCGGATCCGATTCGACGTCGACAGCGATTCGGGTTATTTTGTTGTGCCTTCTCACTACGCTGACGGCCCTGCAGGCGCTTTGCAATGAAATCGACACCTTTGGTGCCGATGCCGACGTCTTCCGACCCGAGAGGTGGTTTGAGGCTGCTGCGGCGGACGACAAGGACCAGTACAAGGAAATGGTTGGCACCTTGGAACTCGCGTTTGGTCACGGGAAGTTCCAATGTCCTGGGAAAAAGATTGCGCTGATGGAGTTGAACAAGGTGTTTGTTGAACTGTTGAGAAGATATGACTTCGCTGCTGTAACCCCACACGCGCCCATGAACTTGTACGATGCTGCGTTCTGGCTTATATCCGACTATCATCTCAGAGTCACCCGGAGACCTTAGCTTTCTGGGAAGAACGTCAGTAGAGACAAGAGCTAGTCGACCTATCAATCAAATGACTTTGTTATATTTCAATTCGAGTATCCAAATTTTGCTAGCAGATCGTGACACTTTAAGCCGTCACCTTCATACTCGAGCTCACTCCTCTTCGTCGTCATACTCTTCGCCATCTTCATCATGGCCTTCACCCACACCCTCATTTTCATCCTCCTGGTTTTCATCATGGCCGCCCTCCTCCTCTTCGGGATCATCCTCACCATGATCTTCTTCTGCCTGCTCTTCATCCTCGTGATCCCCATTCTCCGCCTCTTCGTCATGATTCTCTTCGTCATGATTCTCTTCGTCATGATTCTCTTCGTCATGATTCTCTTCGTCATGATTCTCTTCGTCATGATTCTCTTCGTCATGATTCTCTTCGTCGGCAGTTCCGCGATCTTCGTCATGCTCAGCCTCGGGATCGTCTTCATCCTGTGCAGCTCCATCGCCGCCAAAGGCCCGGCTCTGACCGTAAGCGCCACCCGCACCAGCGCCAGCAGCACCCCAGGAAGGCAGCCCCCTGGTACCTTGAGCCCCTTGAGATTTCTGCCGGTCTTGAAACTCTTCGCCCTGTCCAGGCATCTGCGAGCGGTAAGGTAGGCTCCTGTCTGTCCCTCCGCTTAGAGTTGGAGTCGCCTGAGGTCCACCCGCTTCCCCGGCGCCACCGCCCAGCGAGCGCTGCGACGTCTCCTGCTTCTCCTGCTGCTGCCCCTGCTCTCCATTGGTGCCGTCGTTCATATCATCGTCATCAATATCCTGAAACATATACAACACATCGTCGCCAAAGTCGCTGTTTGTGTCGCCGCTTACATCGCTTTCCACATGCATCTTCTTGAATTGTCCAAGCACCCCTTTGATGTTTGGGAACGTTTTCACGTTCTTGGTTGCAGCGCCTTTCATCGCGGCGAAGACTTGCTTGAATACGGCCTTGTCGCGAAGCAGGAAGGCTCGTTGCAGCGCCGCCTTGTATGCATTCGGCGGGATCCCTTCCTGACAGAGCAATGACTCCAACACGTCGAATCGTTCCGTATCATCGTCGGGGCGGGCAACCGCTGCGACGAGGGGATGGCCGTATTTGCTTTTCCCGTCCATCGCATCGATACGTGCCCCATGTGCGAGCAACACTTCGCACAATGCGCTGCTTCCCTTCAAAGCTGCTGCTTGGAGGGCAGTGCCGTGTTTTCCAGCGACAACGTTGGGGTCCGCTCCCGCTTCAAGCAAAAGGCGGGCATTTCTGTTACAACCCGAAAGAGCGGCCGCCTGGAGTGGTGTCCCAGACAGTAATGCCTTCTCGCCATTCCTTGGCCCTGGCGGAGGGAAGATATCTAGCTTGGGGTTCCGTAATAACAGCTGACGGAGGCCCCCGTCGTTTTCTTGAATAGCTGCGGCGTGAAGTGCCGTGAAAAACTTGCTTCCGCTATCTACCTCGCCTCCGGTGGTCTTCTTGGGGCATGCCGTGAGGATAGCCTCGACGGTCATTGGGTCGCCAGATGCCGCAGCTGCCTGCAAGACCGAACCATATGGTCCGCCTCGCATGCGCGCGTCAGCGCCGCGCTGGAGGAGCAAACGACAAGTTTCCGTATGCCCGTTTGACGCCGCTGCATGGAGCGGAGTCCCGTTGTGTTTGCCGCCGAGGTTGACATTCGCACCGCGGTTCAGGAGGGCCTCAACACAGCTGCTGTCGCCCACTAGCGCCGACATGATTAACGCTGTATCCCCGTCGGGATCCATCTGGTCTATGGCAGCGCCATAGTCCATCAACAAATTGAGATGCCTTGCCGGAAGGGACCATGCGGCATTGATCAACGGGGTGCTGCCATCGAGCCCGCCAAACACGTTTGGGTTGGCTCTGTGCCCCAGCAACAGCTCTACAATATCACCATAGCCGATGTCAGTCGCCGCGGTAAGAGGGTTCGTGTAGTCTCCGGCGCCATAGTTCGCGTCAGCCCCTCGAGCAAGGAGCGTCTTGGCCACTTCGGTGTTACCCGTCGTGCAAGCGGCTTGAAGAGCCGTTCCATCTGCGATGCGATGGCTGAATGCGTTTGGGTGTGCACCGCGGTCTAGCAAGATCGTCACGATCTCCGCATGCCCGTTAAGCGCCGCCGCCTGCAAGGGGAAGCCTTCTGGCGCATCCACCCTTGCGCCATACTGCAGCAGTATCTGGAGGATGGATGTCGTGCCGTCATATGCTGAGGCAGTGAGCGCGTTGCCGTACTCGTCGCCAGTTGCACTGTTGGGATCGGCCCCGCAATACTGGAGGAGAAACCCGACGGTAACCTCTCGCTGCATATCGCTAGCCTTGTATAGCGCATTGCCTACGGCGGTAGGAGATATCACATTGTAATGCTGATGGTATGCCCACAGCTCCCTTACAACGTCATCGTGGCCGCCTGAGGCAGCCTCTTCGAATGCCCTGTCGCAAGGAAGGCCACCAGAGCTGTGAAGAATGGCGGTTACAACACCGTGAGATCCAGTTGAGGCCGCCTGCTCGAGGGCACTCTGGCGCGAGACGGGGTCAGGATCAAGTGGGAGCAGCGATTGCACAATGTTGAGATTTCCCACAGCGGCGGCGGCGGCAAGAGCACTTCCAAACTCGTGCGAAGCAAGGTTCTCAGTGCCACCGGCAGCCAACAGTTGGCGGACCAGGGTCTCAGATCCGCGGAGCGCCGCAGCAGCTACTGGGGGCTCAGAGTCGGTTCCTGCCAACGTGGCACTCGCGCCGTACCGCAGGAGAGTCTCGGCGGCGTGGTACTGTCGAGCCAGAATTGCCAGCGTCAGGGGCGTTCCAACCTCACTCGCGATCGCATTGATCTGCGCGTTCCGGCTCAGAAGGCTTGCTATAGTCTCGGATTGTCCAGAGGCGGCAGCCATGTGGAGAGGCGTCCACTCCGAAACCGCTATCCCATCATCAATGTCCGCCCCTTTCTCGAGCAGCCTCTCACAAACACTGATGTGGCCACGATCCGCAGCCCAGTGAAGCGGCTGGTTCTCCCAGGTGTCGTGCGCGTGTATCTCGTGCTCGTGTCCGCTCTCGAGAAGCGAGTCGACCAAGGGCAGCGAGCCAAAATATGCAGCAACGTGAAGGGCAGTCATGTTTTTGTGGTTATCAAGCTCCTCTCCTCTTGCGTAATGTGCCCACCATCGGCGTCGAGCAGTCGATTCAGCCGACCAAAACCTATGTTTGATGTCGAGAGTTGACACAAAGTCGGCGGTCGACTTGTGGCCATGCTCTAGCCAATACCGGAGCGGGTACTCCAAGGCATTAGAGTCTTCGTCATTCGAGGTAACCGATGCGTCATCCTCCTCTGGGAAGAGATCGTCTATTTCAGCCTCTGTCTGGTTTTCCGTTGACGGTGCTATTCTCTCCAACGTGACCTCCGCGTCATCCAGTGACGACCCGAGCACGTCGAGGACATACGTGAAACAGCGAAGGCCGACAATACCATGTTGCCAACGCACTTCGGTTTCCTCATCACCATCAGCGCCGGCGAGACCGATAAGATTTCTCATATCGTGTGTTAGGAGAGCCTCTTTGGCCATGGGATGGATGAAGGCGACTCTGGTGGAAAACGAGTAGCCGCTTTCTTCCCAAGTCTCGGTGTCATACGTTCGAAGGAGCGGGCCGCATGCGTGGATTTTATCCAGAATCTTGGCATCGCGTTCATCGTCATCCCCGTCAATCTCCAGTCCAGCGAGCACATCAAGCTCGTCTATTGTCGGTTCCTCAAAAGCAATGGCAAGTGTGCGAAGAATCTCTTTGGTGGTCTCGATATCCTTGCTGTCTTTCGAGTTCAGCACCTCTGCCCAAGTCCGATTGATCAACACCAGCGGGTCTTGGGGTAGGGATTCCAGTGCTTTGCGTACGAGGCTGAAGGTTGGCGGTATTCCCTCCAGCAAACGACAAACGACTTCGACCCAGACGTTGTTGCTCTCGGCCCTCTTTTCGAGACTGCTGAAGACGAAGTATTGCAGCGCCAAAGTGTAGTTTTTGGATTTTGCCAACTCCTTCACCCTATCCCGCGTGAAAGACCGGACCTGTTCGCGGAGGACGGAGCTCATGGACGAATCGTTCAAGTTCAGCCACAAGCCTGGAGCGCCGTCGTCATGGCCATGAGGCATGAGCACTTCCCTCACGTTCTCGCGGTTTCGGCTCAGGAGCATCCAGCGCACCTTTTCTCGAATCGGATCATCAATGCCGGTGCCTGCTTCGGCGAGAGACTCAGCGATCTTGGCCAAAAGTTCCGTTGTGGCTGGGTGCTCGCCCGCGAGGTGATGCAGATTATTGACAACAAAGTACACCTCGTGCACTGACGGATCGCGGAGCATCTCGGTGAGACCCTTCCAGAGCTTGGCGAGGCTGAAATGCTCCTCTGTGCCCTGGCCACTGCCTCTCAGCTTCTTAGAGTCCTGTGCCGCAAACGACCTGACATACTGGGCGAGTGATCTCCTGCCGAGGATGAGCTGCCACATCAGCGACTTGAGCACATTTTCGGCTTTACTGCAGTCGGGAGTTGGGTCACAGAAGAAGTACGCCACCACAACACCCTCGTTCTCAGAATCTCGCTGCTGAAGCTCCTGGATGACCGTGGCTGCCGCTTTGGACTTACCCAGGCCCTCGTCTCCGGATACCCACAGGCAGGGGGTCTGGATACCATACTGTGATTGCTGCTGGGAGCGCCAGTTCAAGTACTTCGGTTCTTTCAGAATCCAGCTAGAGTCACCGCTGAGAGTCTTGACACTCCGCAGCTTCCGCTGAAACTCGACGACATTCAAGCTCTCGGACAGACGGGCGAAGGTGGCATCGTCGATGGTCGACTGGCGTGAGGCCTTGAGGCGGGCCCTAACAATCTTCTGAGCGTCCTTGACAATGTCCCTAATCTGATGGCGCACGTTCTCGTAGCGTCCGTCCTTGGCACTGTCGAAGCGATTAAGCTGTCGATGGTTGCACGGCACTCCTCTGTCAACAGCGCCGTCCAGAACCGCCGAAGCTTTCGTAACGACGATTTCTCGGGGCCCGACCTTGAAGTGGCCCTTGGGCACCCATGCGGACACTTTTTCCTGGAGATAGTTGGTGGGCTCCAGCTCGTAGTAACACACAAGCTTTGCCTTGGGCTCCTTGGAAGCCACGTTCACGAAGTCGCGGCGCAGCTCCTCAAGCGAGTCGCGCTCCGGGTCGAGGAACTGCATCAGCTGGTTTGGCACCGCCCTGCCAAACTTCTCTAGGAAGGTGGCAAGGAGGTAGGCCTTGGCCTGGGCCGACGAGCCGCCGAAAGGCGTGCCGAAGAAGATGCAGCCGGCGAAGCATTCGATGACGCGCATATATTCAACTCTGTCGCGCTGCTGGGCAGCCAGGACGAGGGCCTTAGCAACGACCAGGCCACCCATGCTGTGGGCAAGAAAGACGACAGGGCGGGCGGCCTCTTCAGGGCTCTTGCGCTTCTCAATGATGCTTTCGAGCAGGAGGATAGCGACATTATAGATGGTCCTAGTGGCAAGTGTTAGATCCGCACCACGAAAAAAAAAAAACCTGATAGCAGGAAATGGAGTTCCTTGGACTGGACGCCGAGCCATCGGGAATCGTAGTGGTACAGCATCACACGCGATTTGGGGATGTCTGCGTGGATTCCCTCGCGCTCGTCCGTGAGCCAGTTGAAGCCTCGCGGCGTCTCGGAGCCAAAGCTTCTGGAGGGGTCGGCGCCGAGGCCGGGCACGGCGATAATATCAATTTCGACATTCTGTTGGGTGGGTTGATAGTCGGTGGGGATCAGGATCTCAAGTCCCTGCGAGCCGGTTGACGCCATGTTTAGTTTGCCAAGCACTCGCTGGCTCTGGTTTCAATATGGAAGTCACCATCGATCGTGACTGCCAAACGCAAGCGGAGCAACTGATTTAAGGAGCTCGTTGCCCATCAGAACCACCCCTGCAGCCCTGTCGCTCTGACGAAAGAGACCGAAAGCTCCTGTTGCTGCCTAAGCACACCGAGCTGTCAGCCTGCCTCCTGTCAGGGGCCTCGGCCAGGGGGTTCTGGGCCTCCCCCGTCAACGCACAGAGGCCCAAACCCCAAACGGACAAGATGACCAATAAGAGCCAAGATCAGCGAAACCGCGCCGCTATTTTGGGGGCCGAATCCATGCGCACAATGCAGGTCGCGTCTCCAAACGTATGGGAAGCAAAAGTTCTTCGCCTTGCAGTCCAATTAAGACCTGAGGCGGTGTTCGGTCCGAAGACAAGGCGCGTTACTAATGTCACATCCGCGCCCAGAAAAAGGACCAAGCTTAAAGCTGGCCATTTCTGCAACACGCCTCTTCAGCTTTCAATCCCAACCGCAACATCAGACGGAAGGAAGCAACCAGCGCAATGCGGCTCCCTCCGCCAGAGCACCACCTTCCACAACCCATCATGCCCACAACCTTCCAATCCCTCCCCTTCACCAGCAACCCCCTCCACAACGATAACCCCTCCTCCCCAACAACAATAACTGACGAAGACCAATCCCTCCACGACCAATTCCCCGCCTCCTTCCGCATCTCCGACGACTTGCACGCCCCCCACGGCATCCCCTCCTTCGACCTCATCGAGCGCGAGCTCAACCCCGCCCGCCTCCACCAACGTATCCGCTTCCTCTGGCTCACGGGCCGGCCCGTCCCGCCACGGCCCCTGCACCACCAAATCCTCCTCGGCCGCGACATTTTCGTCAGCGAGCGCATCGATCTGCACCTCGTGTGGGGCGCCGGGCGCATCTTTGTCAAGCCTATCCCGCGGTATTTGCTGAATCCGGACTTTTGGGGGAAGCATCTTGTCTCCTCATCCTCGGGGGAGGAGTCTAAAGGGGAGTGGAGGGATCATCTGCGCCAGTGCGCGATGGGGTTTCTGCTGAGTTATGTGGCGCTGATTGCGTACGAGAGTGACTTCCGGATTGCGACGGAGAAGGGCCTGGTTCCGAGGCAGGTGTCGTGGTCGAGGTGGCGGCGGTTTGTGAGGGAGATTCTGCATGAGCAGCGGGAGAGCAAGGAGCTGAATGTGTGGGGGGATGTTGCGGAGAGGTTTATCTATGGGGAGCTGAGGCTGAATCGGCTGAATATGATTGAGGTCGTGTTGAGGGGGCCGTTGTCGAGGGGTTTTCTGGCAACATGGACGAGCTTTGGGAGCTTTTATCGGTACAGCTCTGCGCTGATCATTGCGGGGACGGCGTATATACTGCTTATTTTGTCGGCGATGCAGGTTGGGCTAGGGACGACGAAGCTAGCGGGGGATGAGATGTTTCAAGCTGCTAGCTATGGGTTTACGGTGTTTTCGATACTTGGGCCGCTGGGGGCGGTTCTTGTCACCGTTTTGGCGTTTGCGGTTGCATTGCTGTATAACATGGTGCGGACTAAAGGGTTTGAAGCGAGGAGGTCAACACAGCTAGGGAGAACATGGGGCTCGAGGCAGTTGAGTAGGGTATAGACCGAGGGTTGGCTCAAAGCCACAGAATCAACAACATTCAGGAACCCCCTTCTCGGGATCCTACCTCCTCCAGACTCCTCGCAAACTCGGCCCCCAAAACGCGGCTGGTGTCCCCATTTAGCGGCTTCATAGGCGCCTAGGACCTCAACCCCTCCAGATTTACAACATTCTCGCTTCTATGCATGCGCTGTATTTCAGGCTCGTGCAGCAGTTTGGAGCGGAAGAGGCGGAGTGTTTGTCGAAGAAACCCGAGTACATAATCATCAGATAAGCTCTTCTCCCTCTTTACTCCGATAGCTAGAGTTCTTGTTGATATAACGTAGGTTTGGTCTTCAATTTGTACCCCTGGCTGTATAGTTTCGGTTCAGGCAGTGTCTGCAGCAAATATCACAGTACCCTTCTTCTCACTGCCATCTCCACGCAACACAAGCCCCTTCTCGTCGTCTGGCTCGACGGGGAGCTTCAAACGAGGGACGAAATGCTGTCTGGCAGCAGAGGCTGACCGAGCCTCGACGACTAGTATCCGGAGGAACGGAACCGAAACAGCCATGATGGTCACTGCAGACTCGAACGTGCCCCATATGAGTATTCCGCTTTCATAATCTGAGGTGATTGGTCAGTACAAGATTCGACATGTATGCGGAAAGGGGAGAGAATGAAAGGTTGGCCGAACATGTGAAGTCCCCATGGGAGAGCTTTGGTAATTGAAGAACCTTGGCGATGGCCCCGATCCCGGCACTGCATCATTGCACACCCTGTGAGTCTCTTCTCAGGACCTGGTACTCGTAGATCAAAACCTACAACACGCCCATGCTCATGGCCACCGCAACGCCAATCTTCTCTCTCCGCTGCATCTGCAAGCTCCAGACCAGCGGCCACGGCAGAAAGGCCAACACAAAATCCACGAGCGCCGAGTAGACTACAGCCTGTTAGCCCCTAGCCGCGGAGAACGATTAGCTGCTACTTACCTCCCGAGAACAGGTTATACCTCTCAACAACCGCGCTATGCCCATGCTGAGTCCGGTCGGCCCAGATGAAAACAGCGCTCAGGCCCAGAGCGACATTCATGGTAGCCAAGAGGAACCAGACAAACCACTTTGTGTAACGGGTAGTCAGCCGAAGCAAAGTGATGCCGAACGATGTCTTGCTCAGCGCGGCGGCGGTGATGGACAAGGTGCCCGAGACGTTTCCGTTCCGCACCAAGGCGGGCAATACTGATGGATCCAAGTTGGATAGGTGCTGGCCCACGCCGAGCGAGACGTTGACGGTGATGAGGACGATGTTGGTTGTCTGGAAGAGCTGTGTCGGGTCTAGCTGTTAGCCGCCGAGACTGGAACAAGGAATGCGAGGGGGGAACACCAACCCATGCTGCGATCAACACATAGTCGTCATGCCATGGCTGTCTGGACCGCTTGACTTTGCAATACATGCGGAGACCAAGGACGACGCTCGAGAGCACGCCCACAACCCAGCACGCGGCAAGGATTCTTGGGCCGTAGCTGTCGTGGTCACCAGACATCGTCGTCCCAGAGCTAGGGCCATCGGCTACGCCGTCCCGGAGAAGCAACATGACGAAAAAAAAAATCTCTGAGGAGAAAACTCGCCGATTTTCCACATAGCGCAGAGCCACCTCACCCGGCCGCGCCCCGTCCTTTTAACAAGGAACAAAAGTACCCCGCCAGGGGTAGCTCGGCCTAGCGGGTGGTGGTGCATCGGGCGAGCCGATTGTGCTGCGCCGCGTAGGTTCATCCGGGCCGTGCCTTGGGCGGGATCAAAACGGCGTGATTGGGGCGCCAGATAGTTGGGGGCTGCAGATATATGAAACAGTTGGAGGGTGCCTGGGAGGAAGAGGGGAGAGTGACAAATTCGAGGGGCGCAGGTCGTCAAGTTGATAGATGGGCGAAGATAGGGAATGAGGCCCAGAAATTAGGTACGCAAATGGGCGGCAATTTTCCAAGTGGCAAAGCCGTTGCGGCATTTGGGCGGGAGGGAAGACGGTCTACAATTTCCGTTTCTTCAACGTTTTGACACGGTACCTGATGACTGAGTGTTGCGAAACACATCCGTTACACGCCACTTAGTGTTAGTGTCCGCAAGGTAGTTCTACTGCACTTAGATATGTTTCTCAACTGCCCCTGGGGAGAATACCGATTGAACTCAAGGCTGGTATTCGACTATCAAACCAAGGCAAGGTACCCAGAAGTAGTACCTAGGTAGCTACCTAACAACTAAGTAAAAAACCAAGACTGGCAAAATAGAATGACTTATCGGAAATGAAAAGACGCAAAAAACTCCCTCTCTTTCTTCATCGAATGCAGCCAGTTTTCGGGCACTGGCCCAGTAACATCCTGCCTCGGGAGAGAAGATAGCCGTATTACTACTCATGGAATCTAGGATGAGCCGTAACCTTCATCGCTACCTTGACCGTCAGGCTCATCGTCAGGTTCATCTTCATCGACAGGTTCATCTTCATCGACAGGTTCAGCCTCATGGGTAGGCGCAGCTGCATAGGTATCCTCATAGACAGGTGTTCTAGATCCTTGTCGTTCTGGCCATCCATCATCGAAATGTCGACTGTCAAGGATGGATGTCGTATGGTCCCAGCCGGTCATGTCCGGGGTTGGGGTTGGGGATCTATCTTCCTCCTCTTCCTCCTCTTCCTCCTCTTCCTCTTCTTCCTGCTGGGTAGGGGCGTCGGGGTTGAAGTCCGACTCGGCCGGCTCCTGAGTATGCCTCTCGTAGTCGTTCTCATCAGGCGTTTCGGGGTCCCAGTCCTCATATTTCCGTTCCTCCTCGTTCAGCTTGATGATAAGGAGACGCTTCGGCTGTTCGCCATCCTCCACAGGCTCGGTCGTCGGCACGGTTAGCCCCTTGTCAATGGGGACATCATCGGTTGGTTTGAGCAAAGGGTTGATGTTGATGCTGGGATTGGGGTCGTCGGCTCTCGGAAGGGGCGCGAAGAGCAACTTCGGGTTTACCTCGGGCCGGCCAGCAGGGTCAGGCTTCTGGCCAGCAGCATGGGCTGGGTGAAGGTCGGTTCTGGCGGCCCGGAAACCGGCGATGAGCTGCATCTTGATTTCCTTGGCTCGAGTTGGGGGTTGTGGATGCTTGGAGTTATGGGGGTCTGGGGTTGCAGTCTGTGAAGAGGCTTGAGGTAAGTCGAGATGTTTGAAGGTTGCCGGTGGTGAGGAGGAAGGAAATGATACTTGGAGTAGTGAAGAGGCTAATATATGTATCTTTAAAGCCTCTACAATACGTGTTCTTACTCTGGGCTGCTCATGAGGCACGCCGGCACCGCACAGGTTGTGGTGATGCAAGCTACGAAGCTCTGACTCCTGCGTCAGCGAGAGCAAACACCAGATGAAGCTGAAGTGGCGCTGGAGCAGTACGGCCACCGAGTCGACGCGAGAAATGCCATGGATGGTGACGCACTACAACTGGGATGCTGCACAGCTCGCTCCTCTTTAGTCAGCAAACCACCTCACCTGGCTTTGGGGCATGATGCAGAGCGATGGGACGAAGACGAGAACTCGACATTAGCCAGAACTAACGTGAGGGCTGTGAGTAGCATCGATGAATGCCCCTCACTAGCAATTCCAGGACTCTCGGTTCTCAGACGGCAGGTACGTAATTTTGCACTCGCCAGCCCCTCACATAAGCTGTGACTCGTAGCCTCGCACCTTCCTGTTCTGGACAATGGGCAACTTCGAAAATTCAAAGTCTTTCCCGTGCACCTTCCAAGCACCCCCTGATTTGACAGAATGTTACTAGGCCGTCTAGCCAGTGAGAACAGGTTCACGAAGCCGAGCCTACTGGCACTAGAATCGCACAATACCAACTGTTGCCTCTGGTTTGTGACTGAGCCAGTCGTTCTACAACCCAGTCAAACAATCCACCTGGTCATCGTCGTCTGGCTAGATCATTATGGTCATGAATATTCAAAGACCTAGCTGCTTCAACCCATCAATTCCAGCCACACAGGCCAGGGCTACATGTACCTTGGCCATTCGTACTATACCAGGCCATTGTGGTCCCTTCGATTCGATGGCCTACAGGCCTTTCAACCCAGCCCTAAGCATGAGAGTTGGGTAAGCGGGAATTCCAAGGGGCTAGGGTTATGTATGAAGTGCATGGCGACAAGAAAAACTGGATTTCACGAGACAGTACATCGCGTGCAGCTGCTGTCTTGGTAAATATGTAGCTCTGCGGTCTAATTTTGCTGCACGCGCAGCTGTTTCATATGTGTGAATTGGATTTGTTCAAATGGTAACTGTTCAATGAGGGCGAAAAGGGGAGGGGCCCTTTCTTTTTGGTGTTATGCAAGTCCTCTGACATACCTAACAGTGATCACGATAACGTAGTCACGATGACCAGCCCTTGATCAGGGTGGCCAGGCCTTGTCCTATACTATATACCCTGTCACTCAGACGGATTAAGAATTGCAATACCGTATTGTTTCTCGAAATCCGGGTTTTCCCCTAACCCCATCCCTAAGCCATAGTTTAGGTAAGAAGAAGCTGTAGGGGTTTGGGGTTACGTATGAGGGCATGATGACGGACAAAAACTGGATTTTGCCAGACAACACGGTCTTGTTCATAACGCCCAGACCTTTATATATCACTGTTGGCTCTATGTTACTAACATTTTCTGCCTGAGAGATGATTACATGTAGCCTGACTTTCAAGCGTCACTCGAGTATTACTCCGTCAAAACAGGGGGGTTCCCAGATTAGGGAATGTTAATTTCGAGCAAGCTGAGCGAAGTTCTGACCACTTGAATGCAAGGCAGCTGACATTTGACTATCAATCTAAACCAAGGCAAGAAACTCAACAAGGTATGTAGTACTAATAACTAAGTAGTTCAAGACACAAGGCAGAAAAAAAAGCAGAATGCTATCGAAGATCAACTGTGCAAAATATCTCTCTCACCCTCTCCCTCTTCACCGAAGCCAGCCAGCAGCCAACAGGTTACGGCACATGCAAGCCCCAACATGAAATCAACGCCCAAAATGCAAAACAATTCCAAGCCAACCTCACAATCACCACACACTCAGTAGGTAAGCAGCAATCATGACAGGAGCCGACATGGCCACGACAAAGGACTTGCCGAAGTAGTCGAACGGCTCGGGGTTCGACCACGGCTAATTGAGGTGGAGGGTGGAGGTGAAGGTGACTTGGACTTGGACTCGTCGTGCTCGACGCGGGGGTTACTGGGAAGCGGCAGGTCGCTACCTTACCTAATCTACTCCGTTGATCATTACGTTCTGCTGCTGTTCGTTGGTCCGGTTCCCCTGGAGGGCCCTGTCAGCAATTTGGGTGTCGGTGACTTCGCTAGTAGTGGTGGGTGGGGCCTCTGTCACGGAATCTAAAATCCAACTCTTCAGGTTGTTCATTGTAGTCGTTGAAGTCCACCATTTCCGAGTCATGCTCCTGTTTTTTTTCTTCAGGCTGGTTCAGCTTGGTGATGAGGGGACGCCTTGTGCTCATGTTTCCGCCATCCGTGACAGGTTTGGCTGGCTCTTCGAACATGGGGGGACTGTCGATCGGCTTGTGCCGGGGATCAATGTTGATTCTGGGCTTGGGGCCATCATCACCCGTTGGGAACGGATGCTCGAAGGTGTTGGGCTTGCCGAGAGACTCGGATATCAGTTTCATGCTTGGCTTGGGCTGGTCAGCGGGATCGGTTTTGTGGTTAGCATGGGCTGGGTGGAGGTCGGTGTTTGCGTTGACGATGCGGAATCCGGCAATGAGCTGCATGTTGGTGACTGGCGTTGTTTCGGTTTGAGTTGTTTCAGAGTAGAGTGAGTAAGCCGCTGAGCTTCTGGAGCTGCTGTGGAGATTTTTGAGGTCTGTCGGGATGTTTGAAGATTGTTGATGATGGTGAGGAGCAGGAATGGTGCTTGGGGGGTCCAAGAGGCCGTATATATACCCGAGTTACAACATACCATAATACGCACCTTCTAGCGGTCTCACTTGGAGGTTGCTCACCCAGTACATCTCACAGATTGTGATGCAGCCAGCTATAGAGTCCCTTCACCTGCTTACCTTCTCACTTGAAGGTCATGATGGCGTTCCGTACAACGTGAATAATAGGATGAAGACTGGACAGGAGGGTAGATCGAGCAGCCAAGCCGGTTCCGTCAGCGTCGCCCCAGCTCCCTTATCTCAGATAACGCACGATAGAACACAATTAATATGGCGAACGTATGAGCGATGATACCTAGAAAATATCAAGCATACTCTCAGCTTGGGAGGCAGTTAACATAGTGGGCTGGGGCCAGATTATCAAGAGTTTGAAGCTGTGGGGAAGGCCAAGGGGCGCCTCTCCAAGGCCCAAGCGGCCGAATGTTCCTCAGACGGTAGTTGCGCAATTTCGCACGCGTAGGGCTCTCACATGAGCTTTGGCACGGTATTAAAATGTAGTTTTAGTTCAAAAGCACCGTGCTCGCGCCTGCCAAGCATCCCAACTTTTGCTCACCCAGCTGAGCAGCTCTTCGGCTCCTCGATGAACATGGTGATTCAGAGAGTTGGGCATTTTGAAGTCCAATCAGAGCAAAGCTACTATAGTGGGGTGGAACAGAAAAGCGGAAGCCTTCCGCGACGAAGTTCCAGCTTTGCCATCTGTGTCTGATTTGTTGCGACTCGGAGCCTCGCTCCTCCTGGTTTGAACAATAGACAACTCGTGAATCAGAATTAAACAATACTAAGTGGCCAGAGCCGCGAACTATTGTGCCCCAATTTCCTATTCTGGACTTGAATAACAATTCTTCACACAATCTTTCCCCGCCTTCCAAAGTACTTAAGCAACAACTTCTCAACCTCACACCTCTTTTCTTTTCTTCTTCTACCAACCCACAACAACTTTTCGAATCGCCAACAAAAACCAAAAACCGCCTGGATCAGCAACTCCGCCTTGGATCGCCATCTTCTTGGATCGCCAATCGACTTTCGCCAACTCGACTCTCGTCCATTCGCCTCGCCAATTTCGACTCTCCAGCAACTACGACTGGGACGCAGTGTGATGAAAACAATTCGATTATTTTCAACCGGGGGGAGGTAAGCAGCCTTCACCTAAGTCCACTCCTTTCCGCCGCTTGCCTTGAGCTTCAAGTGTTGTTCGGCTTGCCGGTTACCCAGGTGCGGCAAGTGCGTATCTTCCACCGTCTTAGTCCACTGTTCCTTCGCTTCGCGGGGTTCAGGCTTGCTGCCGAAGGTGTACCGATCCTCATACGGAAATTTCCTTCGCTGCTGCTTCTCTCCGGTTGAAGAAAGAGGGGGGAGGAGGTGGTATGAGGGGTAATTCTGGGAGTCGAGAAAGAGATTGGGAGGAGGCGGTAAAATGGGGTTTGAGAAACGTGGACGACATTCATTGACGACACTTCCAACTTAGACGACAAATTCGGCGCCCTGGATATTCGACACATCGACATTCCACGAACTGAACAGCGACCTCGACGCCCCGGGAGACATGACATCGACATTCCATGGACAGGGCAACTCTCGACGCCCCGGAGACGCGACACATCGACACTCCACGAACAGGACGACAACCTCGGTTCCGCAGCCCTTCAATGCTGCATGTGCTTGTCGTCGGTGATTATGCTTTGTGAACAGTGACTCTCTTCCCCACCGGGCTATAAGAGAGCCATAGCACTACGAAGCAACAACAACACTCTATTTGGACGGAGACTGGCACTATCTAGCTGCCAGCTCGCCTGACAAAACGGAGGACATTACTTCATTCTGATTGTGACCATGCTGCTTGTGACCTTGAAAGTCGTAATACATCGTAGTCCGTTCTGTGTGACCGTTGCTCTCCCGTGCCGCTCAATTGATTGCCCGGTCAAAATGAATGCCTGGGTACGCGGGCGGAAAATTCGAGAGGAATTCCATTGTTTTACCTCACACACAGGCTGAAATGCTGGCTGCGCCGCTCCCGGCAAGCATTCGGACCCGCCGACCCGTCTGCCCAGACTTCTCTAGGATGCCGTGTCTACACAAGCTTTCTCCAAGCGATACAGTTAAACCCCCTGTTTCTGCAAGGCCCCCTTTCTACAATTTACCCACAAAACGCGAGTCGCATTCCGGTTAGAATTAATTACATTGGAAAACGCAAGCCTGCAAGCCGCAATTACAGGGCCAGATTCTTACGCAAAGGGGGGCGGCATTCCAGCGATTCTAGACCATTCCAGCAGTGGAATGCCCTTATTTTCAGTGCCAACCAGCCCCCTAACCAGCCCTCAAACCAGCCAGATACTGGAAATCACTCCCTCTTTTCTTGCCCTTAAAAGGCCCAGTTTAAACCAGTCCTTTTTCTATCGTTCAGATCATTTATTCAGATCAAAATTAACTGTCACGAACCATCAAATTCTTCTTTCTAGCCGTTAGTAACTGCCAGCGTCACTATAGCTAAGCTTACCCTTATTTAGAAGAAAGACTTCTATGCTTAGTATAAGCGACAGTTAACTAAGCCTTCGTTAAAGCAAACAGCTATATACGCACTCTGCAAGTTGAACGTTAAGGTCCACGATTCGCAGATCTTACGGTTATTAAGCACTAAATTCGAAGCCTTGGATACCCTTGAGGCTGCCTACCTTGCTAAAGCTAGCAAGATCCGCGTTGGCCAGTACTTTATGCTTAAGGAGATATTTTACTACTAGTAACTTGAGATGGAGAGCCGTGGAGTACTTATAACAGGAGAGGTATTGTAAGCTTAAGCTATAAAGATCTGGTCTACGGCTGAGGCCGCGCGTGAGGGAGCTACTGTTTAAAGCGCGGCACTCTGGATTCTGTAGAATTGTAGGGGTTGCAACTGCGTGATTGTATTGCTTGTGTTCACTCTGTTCCTCTGGCTCTAGCTGGAAGCCAGAGGCTTCTTTATAGACTATTCTACAGGATTCAGGCTTTGTCACTCTGGTGGCTGAGGCTCACTGGCGTACTGGCAGTGCCAGGTATCCAGTCAGCGGAGCTGACTAGATGCCCAGGGCCTCTGAACCCCCTTCTTCCTGACAGCTACAGCCGACCCCCTTTTACTTTCGGCCCTAAATGGCTAGCCTTATTCAAGGAGAGGTACAGCCTTAAGAGGAGGGTCTTCTACGAAGAACTCCGGTCCGTTTAATAAGATGTTAGCGTTTAGGACCAGATGGCGGCTATCTGGAAGGCTGTGGCTGAGGTTCCGGTTGGTAACTGGTATAATATGGACCAGACGGCTCTCTTTTGGCATATGTTCCCATCGTTAGGCCTTGCTACGGCTAACTGGCCTGGTTTGAAGAAGGATAAGACTTGGATCTCACTCGCTTTTACCACTAACGATACTGGAACGGACTGCTTTGAGTTATGGGCTGTTAGGAAGGTTAAGGAGCCTCGAGCGTTAAAGAAGTTCAACTTTCAGGCCTATAAGGTGATTTAGTAAAGTAATTAGAGCGTGGCGAATCTCACAAAGCCTGAAACTGAGGACGAAGAAGAGGCTTATTACGCCCTACCCCCTATTGTTTCGCTTAAAGAGGCAATTTACCACGTGAGAGACTTGCTTGATATTGCTGATGAAAAGGCGAATTTGATGGATTTCGAGGATGTGAAGGCCTTGCAACGAATCAAGCGAAAGTTGGAAGCCGTGGTGGTGGACTCACGTGAGCAGAAGACTCTGGATAACTGGTTGGCCCTGTAAATAGCCTTATTTCTACTGCGTTCGGTTGGTTGTAGTGGTCTTTGTGGCCTGGAACCAATTGCTGGAAAACCAAGAAAAGTGGGCCCTCTGGGGCCCCCTTTTGTGCAAGCTACCCTCAAAATGCAAGCGGTTTGCCGGTCTGGAATCCTTGCGGAAACAGGGGGTTGACTGCATCGTTCCTGCGGCAGCCCTGCAGCCCACTCCACGTGGCGGCGCAGTAAACATCAGCTTTGACGAACTTGAAGCTAGCGATAGGAAGTCTCAGTTTTCACGAGGGGCCACTCATTGCTGTCGGCGAGTTGACAAATGAAGCGATGGAAGGGGACTGCTGCTCCTGGAGAAGTTCGCCTTCATCGTACCTTCAGAAGTATAAAGTCCGCGAATCCCTTTCTCTTTTCTCAGTCCACTGCTTGCCTCATTCCAAGACAGAAACGACAACAGCTTTCATTCTTATCTACTTTTGGTACTTGATCATCTTAAAAACACTTCTTCCTCATCTCCGACATCCAGAAAAGCCACAACAACCCCTAAAATGAAGCTCACGTTCTTCCTCCTCCCCGCCCTAACCACCAGTCTGTCCATCCTCTCGCCCCGCCAAACCCCAGCCAAGGTCCGCGCCGTCGCAGCCAAATTCCTCTCCGGCGACGGCTGCCCCACCGGATCCTTCGGCAAATTCACCAGCATCGCCGGCGACACCATCGAACTGCTGTTCGACCAGCACTACCAAGTCGAGATCAAAGACGGCTCCTCCCAAACCGCGCGTGAGCGCCACTGCCGCTACGAAGTCACCTTCGAGTTCGAGAAGGGCTGCACCACCGGCACCTTTGGGAACATCCTCCGCGGCACGGCGACGCTGCCCAGGGGGTACAACGCTACTTTTGACCCGCAGTATACGGCTGACCTGGGGAGTATCACCGCTGTGGGGCAGAAGGAGAAACGTTCGCTGCTTATCGGGGGCGGGGATAAGGCGGTTGATGTCTGGAAAGACTATCTGGGCGAGCAGAATCTTACAGTCACGCATAGTACGACGCTGGAGAATCAAAGGAATGTGACGTATACGGCTGGCAGTCGGGTGTATCTTACTGCGCCGGATGAGAAGGGGGCGGCTTTGTTGTCGATTGATGCGATTTCCATTGCGATTCGGAATGCGAGGCGTTGCTGAGTTCTGGGCGGGGGGCGCCCTGGACATGGGGTTGGGCTGGACGTGGAGTCGGGCTGAAGGAAGAGCCTGAGTGATGACGCAGGGTGCTGGAATTGTCGAGGATTTTGCTATGTGTTCTAGACGGAATAGATAAAAGATGCCTCTCTTTGGTCCTTTCCGTGCAGGTTCGTTTCATCTCAATTCGGTTTTAGTCCGGCTTGTCAGAGTCCTATGTATCTATTGTCGTTATCTATTATTACAAAGAACAAATGTTTGAGCCCAAGTGTGTGGGATTCTATTGCCAGGCAATTTGTGATTCGTGATGATTTGAGGGAGAGGGGAATGCGCTCCTCATTGCGGGCTCCGAAGTCACGATCTTCGCTCTTGCCTTGCAGGATATTAACTTCCATGTGGATTGGATGGCACCGCCTCTGGCTGCCTCAGAACTGACAATCCGAGCGGGACGAATTTCTGGCTGTCGGCCTTGCACGGCAAGAAGCCAGGCGTGAGCAGGTCTGCTTATGGTCAGCCCACTCGCCTTTCCCTCATCGGCACCATGGCCTCCGGCAAGCGATGTCTGATTTCCAAGGATACCCTGAGCTACAGCAGCCAAAGCGATGAGTACGACCCCATCCGAGCCTTTGGCAGCTAGAAACATTCGAGTTCGCAGGACGCTGACAGGTTGGCTGAATGCTACGCTAAAAGGAAAATAGGCCAGGATGCTCCCATCGATCACATCCCAATCGGAAGACGCGCCATACCATACCTTCTACGCAACGCAGAATGATTGCCGTATGTAGGATTACCTGAGATGGAAGCATTTCATATTCTGGAGGGAAGGAGCGTGGCAGCTAAGGGCGATCCTCGCAGAGAAGCCCTGGGCCTGGCTTCAATTCCCAACGAAACACTCCACGAGTTCCGTCGCGCCTCGGGAGCAGCTGCCCCGAATATCCTCGCGGACGTCTCGGTGTAGCCTGCAGCTCATTAAGAGTAAAGGAATACGCCAAGTACCGAAAGAAAACCCCAAATGCGCTCTCAGACTGCAAGACCTCGTTTCAGCACCGGATGGAAATATTCGCTTCAGTTATGGTTCAACTTCATGCTTCCATCCCGAAGGACGGAGGCGCGAGTGGGCTCCTTGAGGCCTACGAAGAGGCTCTGCTCTGACAATGTCACTTGAATTACAATGTCGAGGGTTGAAACTGCTCTAGGCAATCAAGAGCATGGGGATGAATATCGTTATCACCAAAGGCCTGCAAGTTCTTAGCATCTCGTTAGCGTCCAGTGCCACCGAGACAGCACATTGAGGATGCCGGAGCACGTAGTTTGACATAGCGGCGAACGCTGATTGGTGGCTAAAACTTCCATGCGGTCCTGTTAGTGATTCTGCCCAATCGCCGAGAAGGAATCACGCTCGAACCGGCAAATGTCCTCCGAACAATCGGTGAAATGCGACGCTTAAATTGGATTAAAAATGATAGTTAAGCTACACCCAACCATAAAGACTCCCATCCTACAGCGACCGCCCCAGTCTCTATCCAGTTCCTGTCCAAGGCAGCAGCCTTCCGTCAACCCCTTTCATCACCCTAACCCAGACCCCCTCAATCATCCGCATCATCACAATAAGCAACATGCTGCGCACAAAGCAACCAATCCGCCCCCGCCGTCTGCCGCCAGCTACTACTAACACTAGCCACGACCTCCCTCGTCCCCCCCTTACTCGACTTCTTGAACAGCGTGACCTTATAGCACAGCGCCACTGCCATCAGATCAATCTCCACCACCATCGGGTCCCCATGGAAGCTGTACCCCGTCCACGGCTCGGCGCCCTCAAGGATCTGGTCGATCGTCGGCTCGCTCTCGTTGTTCATCGGCTTGGAAGTCCCTGCGAACAACGGGTTGATCATGATGCAGTCTTTGGCCATGTATTCTTTTGCGGCCTCGGGCGAGTCGCACAGCGCGCGCCAGAAGAGGGTCTCGACTTCGCGCGCCGCGTGGTGGTTGCGCTTGGAGATTGTGTCTAGACGTCCGCCGCCCATTTTTGCGGTTTTTTTTTGGTTTGGTTTGGGTGGTAATTGTGGTGGATCGGATGCGAGCGCAGTTGATGTCGCTGGCGGGGAGAAGTAAGTGGTAGTGTTTTCGGTGTGATTACAAGCGATTCACTAACGCTTGGCGGTTGGAGATCGCAAGACGGTTGGTTGGAAGGGCGTTGATCAGGATGGATGTGATGCGCAAAGTGACACTAGAGCAAAAGAATCGAGGGTAAACGGCCCAGCGAGGGACGCCACAAGTATTTATCATCAGAAGGGACAGAAAAGGTTTGTTCGTGCTCGCGAAAGCAGGGAATCCCGACAAGAAACGCGGCCAGAAGGGTTGCATGTCATGCTTGACGTCACAACTGATCGGTCATGCAGGGTCGCGAAAACCTGGCCCGCCCCACCTCCATGTTTTACTGGCGATCGTCTTCGAGTTGCATGTCCCACGCGACAGCCACTCACATGCCACCAGCTTCCAACTGGCTGTCAGGCTGCCAGGCATTTCCCTGTGACTGCCTTTCTTGCCCACTGATACCGAAGTCGCGCAAGTCTCGGTGGGGGCTGACTCTGGTGGTGTGTCCCAAGATCCTAGCAACACTTCTATTCGTGCTCACTTGCCAGCATCTCCATGCACTTGGAACAAAACTATTTACTGTTTAAAGCCTGTCTCGAATTTCTGTTGTGAGTTCAAGATATGAGGCTCGCGAAGCCAGTGATCTAAGCCACGCTGCTAGTATTTATACACGAACCGTGTCTAGCTTGCCAGAAGGGTAACAAAACAACTCCAGCCCGGCCTTCCTGGCCATCCCGGCTGTCCAATATATCCGGTCGCAGCCCCTCGCCAAAACGCCCCAAAACCATGTCGTTCCGTCCGAATATTCATTGACTGCCCCCATGCAAATACATCATTACTTAAGCACCTAGGCGCGATTCCTAGTCTGGCCTCCCCAGCTGGGTCGCCCTCTTCAGGTTTAGCATCATTCGCTCTACTATTGACATCGGATCCGCCGAGGTATCCGCAAGATCGGGTGCCCCTGCTGCTTGTGCATCGGCATACATCGTTGGTGGTCCGTTGTACTGGGGTGCATGTGCATGTTGCGCCTGTGGTTGGTCTGGGGCCTGGTAGTATGGGTTTGATGGCTGCAGATGCTGCGGTGGTGCTGAATATGCGGTTGGAGAGAGTTCTAGTTGGCGCATCGTCAAAGGCGATTGCGCTTCATATGGTGGGGCCCACTGGAGCTGCTGCGGTGGGCTATAGTGCTGAGGCGGCGCCGGGGCAGTGATAATACTAAAAGAGTGCTGAGCTGCTGGTGCCGTTCCTGAAAAAGTAGTCGGGAGCTGCGGCTGCTCGTGCTGGTACGGGGTAGAATGTAATCCACTCATAGAATTCATGCCTTGGGGTGACGGGCTTTGTTGCTGTTGTGGTGAACAACTTAGAGGTGAAGGCTTCGGCCCGCTTGTGGAAGAGGATGCCGCAGCCTGCTTCACGTAAGGCGGCAGTGGAATCGGACTGTGGCTTTGCTTGGCGAACGACTGGGTCTTTGGCAGCGGCCCATGCTGGCTTAACGGACGTGAGTGTGGATGTCCGGGGGCAGGGGAATTGGGGTTTGTTGACCAAGCATTATCCCCAGGTTGGCTTGCAGGGCTTTGCGGCCACGACCCGAACTGGGATCGGAATGTAGGATGAAGTGGGATCGAGCCGCTGGCATTGCCTCCGGAAGCTGAGGGGTTCTGCGAGAAAGTCTGATAATGGGGCGGCGGGGTCTCTCTGCTTGTGTCGAGTGAGAACTGGGGAGTTGTGTGTTGAGGTGAGCGCGAGTCCGGGCGAGAGAGTAACCTGCTGTACGGAGAGCCATATCCGGTAGAAGGCGAGCCACCAGTTCCCGGAGAGGCGCTCGGCCGCGGCTGTAAGGGCTGAAGTAGCGATGGCGGGATAGCTTTGAGAGGAGACTTGTCGCCGGCCAGAGAGCGCTGAGCTTTAATGAGAAACGCTCGCAGATTGCCCTCATAACCATTTGTGAAGCCACCCCATTGTCCATATGGTGTTCGATACCTAGCCGAATCCCTGGAAGAATGTTAGCACGGTGGCGTGTCTGGGACAACCAATCACGCGATCCTACCTGTTATTATAGACTTGGAAGAAGCTGTACTTCTGGTGTGCGCTGGCCAGTGGTTGTGCTCCTGCAGCACCGTTTTGTGGAGGAGCGGGAACCAGTGATTTGATGGCCGACGATGTCATCGGGGTTGGAAGCGGCCCAGTGGTGGCCGCGTCCGTTGATGGAGGCCAGACTCTTGATTGAGGCTGAGAATGGTGCCCTGATTTCATGTGAGCGGGGGGCCAGGTCAAGCCAGGAAGCTGCGGGAATCCATTACTACCTCCGACCGGCGCGAAACGATCCGAAGAGAAAGCCGCCGATGATTTCTTTGGTCGAGGTTCCATGGCAGGCGGCCGGTACTGCTCAATTTGCAGCGGAGGCTGCTGGAAGTGATGTTGCTGGTGCTGCCCCTGTTGCGGCTGCAACGCCTGCTGGTGGTGTACCGATTGCGGAGGCGGTGGCTGCTGGGCGAACTGGTGGGGTTGCAGCTGTGGCAGCATGCCCCGAGACATGGGGTTCGGAGCGCCCTTGGGCGCAAACTGCTGCGTCGCAAACGGAACGCTAGCGCCTGGGATGCCGGATTTCCGTGGCTTGTAAATATAAGGCTTGCCTGAATTCGCTGCGAATGTCCCTGCCACCGTCCCGGGCAACGGTACAGGTGAGACCTTCGGCACCACGCCGCCCTGCGTTGGGAATGCCGCCGAATAGACCCGCTTTGGTTTAGGGGGGGCGGCCATCGACGCAGGCTTGGGCGGTTTCGGTATTGAGTCCAGAAAACTGCTCTTCAGGTTGTGAAGCGGCCTGGACATGTCCTCTGTATATTGTGCCCTCAGCTCTGTCGAAGTCTTGCCAAGGTAGTGCCAGATCTGATTTTCCTTGGACAGATCCAGTTTGACCTGCTCATTGTTCTGAACAGGATCACCAGCGTGAAACTCGGCCCAGACGAAACCCGTGGCGAACTCATCGTCTTTCCTGGGGGTATCATCCACTGGCCTTTTGGCGTTGAGTTCCTTCTGGGCCTTCCTCGATGTGGGCATGGGAATCGCGTTGGGGGAGGCCTTGGGTAGACGGAAGTCTGCAGGGTCGGGCAGAAGCAGCCATTTCCATTCAACTTCGACGCGATCACTGCCAGTTGTTAGCTTATGCCATGTGGGGCGACTTGTACCAACGTACCCGTTGGGGATGATGTGGAGAAGCAGGGTCTCCTCATCCCGACGGTTCTCGAGTACCACTCCCGCGAAGATGTCTCCCTTGAAGTACTGTATCTGGCAGATATCGTTCGTTTTGAGCGCTGCCGCCGCCTCACGAATCTGTTTGCTGTCTTCAAGCGACTCTCCGTCGTGTTTCTTGTCTCGCTTCGTTCTGTGGAAGCGACAACTGAACTCGAAGGCTTGCTCCTTGTATTCTGTCCCATCTTCTCCGATGACTGGCACTTCTGCCTCTTCCACAAACACTCCAGCCGCCGCCGCACATGTCGCGTGGTAAGCCCTTGGGCACTTCTTTTGTGAGCATTGGAAGCAGGCGCCCTTTTTGGAGCGACAGTACAAGCACTTCAGCTCCAAGCGGGCCTTGTCGATGCCGCCAATGTTCACAACAATTTCCTTGTCGTCGACCGTCTCGATATATGTCTCCGGAAGGTACAAAGCACACATGCGATGTGCTTGCCGGCCATCCTCGGTGGGCATCATCTCGGCTCCGGGGATATCGTGAGGGCAGAGGCAGCACGGTGGCTCGACGAGCGACTTGAGGCGGAGGCGGATCTTCTTTTTCTTCGCCTTGCTCTCGCCCTGGTCGTCGGCCGTGCGCTTGCGCTTTTTTCCTGGTGCCTTGACCCGAACAGTGTGGCTGGAAGGAGGACTAGGAAGCCCGGTATTGTTCTCATCGTCATCTTCCTCTTCCTCTTCGTCCTCCGTCTCCTCATATTCTGTTTCCTCTCCGCGCAGCTTACGCTCTATTTCGTAAACGTCAACCCACACACTGTCCTGAGCTTGTGCGCACTGGCACTTCTTGGCTATTTTCCCCATTGGAAGCCAGCTGTCCAAGGCAAAATTGACTGCCTCTGCGCAGTTGTATCCTAAATTGTAGCCCGAGTGGTAGCCGTACGGATAAGTAACCACGAACTCCCCTGGATAGGACACGCATTTGTTGACGGTGATACCGTAATTTTGCTTGAGATGAGCAGGCGAGATGAGGAACGCCTTGTGTCTGAGGAACTGATCGCACGCTTTTGCATCTGTGGGCCAGATATTCTTCATGGCCGCCTCGAAGCGCCGTGCGTCGCCCTGGGAGATGCTGTACCATTGCTTAGGGGCGCCGAAATGGAGATAGTTGATGCTGTACAAGTCAACATCCTCCAAGTGCCATGCGAAAGTAGCCTTCCACATCCCTAAATAAAGATAGGCAGTATTGACACCGGGGACCTTGGTGCCAAGAACATCAAGGAGGTTTGGCAGCTTGTTCAAGTTCCATGTGTCCTGGGATTCGTCGAAGAGGGTACCCATCAAATCGGCTCCATACAGAGGAGGAGCATATGTGAGAGTTTTCCAGTATATCCTTTCCAGCTCTTCGCAACGTTCGGGTGTGTAGTCGGATACGTCCATTCGGTAGTCCCAGTCCCGGAAAGCCTCCTCGTCGATTCTCGCGGAGCCTTCGCGGCGCACGTACTTCCTCCGCGCAGACGTAGACTGAGTCTTCGGTTTCGACTGCCTCGCAAATCCCATCCTGCGTACTACCGGGGCATCGTCCTCACACTCTTCCTCCTTAACGCCAGGGTCCTGCTCAACTGAATCGACCACCTCCTCTTTCTCTGGCGGAGGCGAGACCGGGGTAACTCTTCCCTTCCGCTTCTTGGCCGCAGCAGCTGTGCTCTTCGATGCGCCCGAGGAACGAGTGGCTCGGAGGGCGGGTTTGTGCTTCTCGGCATTTGCGCGGCGTTCACCTCGCCGCGCTGGAGGTTGGTGTTCGCTCTGGTCGCAGAGCTGTCTCCATTGGGGCACATTGTAAGATCGCCCGTGGAGAATGTTGACTTGTCGATACGTCCCGTTGGAGCCCATGATGTCTTGCTTGATCGGCTCGCGCACCCGGACCTGCTTGATCATCTCGTCCAATGGCGCCAGCGAATCCTTCCATTCCTGGGGAGGGATAATCTTGATGATGCCGGACTTCATGCCGTACTGATCGACCTTACCCATCTGCATCCCTGTGTCAGTAGAGCATGGCGCACAGCAGTTGCGCCACGGCCAATGAGACTTACGAAGAGCTTGAAGTCTCGAAACTGCTTCATCGTCGGCCTGAAGACAGGTACCGTGCCCGAGTAGTGGTCCGGTAGGACCTCACCAATGTCCTCGACCTCCTCCTCGATCTTGGGTTCCGGCTCAATCTCTGCCGCCGTCTCCGCGGTCGGGATGGGTGCGCCGCCGCCATGGAGCTTGCCATTCAGCTTGTCGGCGACCTCGTCGATATCGCTTAATTCCGAGTCGCTACCGTCGAGGTTCATCGCATTGTTGCTATCGGGTGGCGAATGCAGGCCGGTGGGCTTGGAGGTGGTGCCGGCGGACTGCTCAGCGACGCCCGTGACGATAGTCGCCTCGGGCGCCGCAGCGCCAATCGCTTCGGTGGACATGATACCGGATGCTACATGCGTCCGAATTGTGCTGCGACGACGGTGACGTGCGAGCTGGGCGGATCCGACAGTGCAGAAAACGGCGCCTCCTGGTATCACAAATCGACAGAAGGGTGCGCCTAGGCGCCTTCGCAAGTGCCGTGTGCGATGCAGCAGGAAATGGCAGATTGAGGGTCAGGGCCGATTAACTTGGGGGTTCGTGGTTTCGCCAGCAGCGGGGGGGTTGGGGGACGATGGGGTGTCTGGTTTGCTCGCTGCCAGGTGCTGTTCGCCTGTGGGCCGATTTGCGAGGAATCTGGGCCGATCAGATTAAATGTGGGCGTGAACCAAAAGAGGGAGGGCCGCTGCGCCCGCTAGCCGGTTCTGGTTAGCGAGCTGCGCTGGGGCGGGACCTGCGACTTCAGACTCTCGCGTCCAGGGAAGGCGAATTCGACTTTTGCGGTTGACCAATCCTAGCAATCTCACGAATTTCAAGGCCGCCAGTGCGTGGAGAAGCTCCGTGGAGGCGAATGTCGCACAAATCTGAGGTGGCAGTCAGGCTCAAAAGTCTCCTCTTGCCGGGTTCCTGAATGGGGCAGCGGAGGCGTTGTTACATGGGCACATTTTCGCAGGGAGGCTTCATGCGCTGAAAAGTTTAACAAACCCGTGGTCAGGCTATGCCCAAAGAAGTAACCATGACAGAAATTAGTTTCCGCAAACTCAATATGCACGTGATTGCGCATGCAGGCTAAACCCCGGCTTAAGCCGCAGTCTCTCTGACCTCACTGTTGGTGAGTCGCGAACGTCACCTTGGTTTCACCATCGGAAGTGTGTGTTTTTCTCCCATGACTGCATGTCCTTCAATGTTGATACACTCGGGCCCTCTACTAGGCAGGTAGAAGTGTTGGCTGGGGGAAGCAGTCGAGTGCCAATGAGGTAGTCATTTGCCTTGGGACGAAGCAGGACTTTGATCGTGCATGGAACAATACTTTAATGCCGCCAGATCGGTCTCTAGTCCGAACGGGGATTTCCCAACGACTGCCTACAACAACGGGGACTTGAGATGCGCACCGGTGCAGTCGGATGGCGCTCCAGGCAACCTCCTAGACCTGCCGCGCCGAATGGAGAAACATCGACTGCCATCCCTGCTTCTGATCAGATCATATCTTTCATTATGTACCCGTTCATTACAGCAATGCCGAGATCGTTATAAACAAGATGCATCGCTCCCGAGAGCAGAGCCTCACTCTATGACTGCAAGGGCAGGTGACTAGCCCCCAATCCGACCAGTTCAAATGCTATGAGTGTAAGATCTACCGCCAAAAGCCCAATGCCTGTGTAGTGAGTTCAGATTAGCATCTACACCAGATAATAGAAAGTGGGACGGGGCAATCATGACTGGAACATACCTGTGTAGACGACCAGCTTGGTCACCACCTCAACATCGTATCTCACTCTGGGCTTGGCCAGCTGCGAGAACATCTCCTTTTCTCCGAGCTCCTCCCCTTTTCCGGGCTCAGTTTTGACCGTTGCTCCGTTATTGAACGAAGGATTGTTGCCCGCCACTGTCCCCCTTCCCATCATCTGCTCGTAGTCGGCCAGACTGCCACTCTGCACTCCAGATGCCTGAGCACACGTCCCAGTCTGGTCCTCTCCATCGCTGGCCGCCTCGGCGCCTGCCCCCGTCTCGGCGGCTTTCTCCTTCAGATCTAACAGACTGCGCTTTGGCCGCACGCTCCCGTTCTCACTTTCGAGGCTCTCTCTCCGTCTCCTCTCTCGATATGCTAGCGTCTCATACGCATCGGCGGCACTCTGGGGGCCGATACTCACTGATCTACCGCGACCCGGGCCCCGGATGCTGCGAACCATTTTGGGGAAGTCACTCACGTTCGGTAGCACGTTGTCGTCGCGCACGTGAAGCGGGACGTCCTTGTACTCCGAGGCGGGCACGAAGTAGCGGCGCGGAAGCGACCAGCCGTGAGTTTCGATGACACGAAACACATGCGGCAGGATACGCAGCAGGGTCGGCTTCGCAACCTCGCGCCAGGCAAAGATCATGAGCACCCCCAAGACGATGCGGGCCAACGTCACAGGCCACCCAAGCGCCGCCAAGTCGAAGGTAGCGGATGGCCCGAAGTAGACGGCGCCCAGGTGCGAGCGCGCGACGTGCCATGTGCCAGACTCGATTCCGATGATAACGCCTGCAAAGGCAACACTGTCATCAAAGCAGGGGCAGTCGTCGGCCGGCTCGGGATGGGCGCGGACGAGAACACAAATCACGAGGGCCAAGACAAAGGGTGCAACCCACGAGCTCGACAGCATCCATTCGTCGGTCACGGGAGCAGTGTAGAACTCGAAGAGAGAAATAGCAGCACCCATGACCGAGCCAACAATTACGTCCAGGAACCCATGCATGCCGCAGTACAGGCGGCCAAAGACGATGGATACGGTGTATAAGTAGGCCAGAATCTCGAGCCCCAGTGTCACAGTAGGTGAGAAGATGTTACTCTCACTGCGTAAGACCAGGACAGAATAGACGGCGACTGAGACGGCGTTGGCTGAGTGCGTCGACGGGAAGCCGTACTCGAGGGCGACGGAGCCAGACATAGTGATGCGGTGTAGCGGCGGGGAGAGCGGTCTCGGGAGCGAGCACATGTCCTTAAGCCAGCCAGAGAAGAAGACGCCGTAGGCAAGGATGCGGACAAGTCTGCAAGAAATCGTCAGCGGATTCGTCCTATGTGTGCCCCTCTCAACAGCTCGTCCAGGGGCGTCCGTACCCTTTCCCAAACCCCGGGAAGCCACACCAGAACATGATAGGCAACGCAGTCATGAAGAATGTATGTGTGCCCAGGTTCGCTGTGATGGCAAAGTAGCTATCGAGGGCCGGAGTGCGCAGCTTGTTCTGGAGGTAGGCAAGATACGGCGTCTCCCACCGCACGAGCGGCAGAAGTCGTTGTCGCAGCGCGTACCGCCACTTTGGGAGTGCTCGTCTGTCTACTCGCAGCGTCAGTTCTCAAGTTCTCTAGCCAGTGCCTGTGGCGTTTTGGGTGCGACAATGGGTGAGGGGTGGGCGTCCAGGGTTGGAAGTTTTGCGACGCGACAAATCATTCATTCCACCCGCCCGCAACTTCCAGCGCGGCGACATATAACCAGGCGCACAAACGTACAATGATCTTGGCTTTTCAGCCCTGCATCGACAACACCATCCTTTGTACCCTTTCCCAGCGATGCAGGTGGCGGGCTGGAGGTTGCGAGCTCTGAGCCGCGGCCAGAGTCGCGGCGAGCAGAACTCATGAGGAGGGGAGGCGGCTGTCAATTGCTGCGCGTCAGCTAAAAAGATTTCGACAGGGAAGCGGCGAAAATGTTTCTGGCGTCGTGTCTGTAGCACGGCGGTGTCCTGCTAAGCGCAATTGAGGGGATAGATCGGAGGCCAAGGCATCGAGGGGACCGATCCTCCGGGGCGATGACAGCTAAAGTCTACGAACGAAGCCGTATGCGCCAAGTCCGCCGTCCAGCCTGAAAGTTGCGAGATTCCCGTCTTTCAGTTGGTGTGCCCCCTGGAGCCGAACGCACAGCAGAACTCACTTCCCAAAAAAAGGAAGCCAATCCGCAGTTGATTTGCAGGGGGTGCTCCCCACTTCGTCCCGCCCTGAAAGTTACCCAACCCCTGACAGACAGGCGCTCACATCCGTGTTCCGAGGCGCTGAAGCACATGACCTCGCGTTTAAATTGCGTAGTGCCCTTCGCGGAACTACGCCAGGTCGAGTGCCTCCAATTGCAGCTGCCTCACCACCTCCCAGCTCTCCTGAAAATAACGTTCTGAAAATGGCCGGGAATATCGGCACCCTATTCGGCAAATGCGCCGTCATCACCGGGGCGTCCGGGCAAATCGGTTACGCCATCGCACAGCGCTTCGCCGCCAAGGGTGCAACGGTGGTTATGTGTGGCCGTGACACGACCCGGCTGGAGGAGGCACACTCACGTCTCATGGCGAAGCTCATGGCGAATGCAGCCCCGGAAATGCGCAAAACTCTCCTCCCCAAGCGCTTGCGCACTCAGATACTCGATGTCAGGTCTCCAGAATCCTGGAAAGAAGCTGTAGACTCTTGTGTGGGTGATCTCGTCACAGTCCGGCATCCCACTTCGCTCACTTACCCATTGTAGCCCGAGGTTGACATCCTCGTCAACTGCGCCGGTGTCTCTCAATCCTCCCTGCTCCTGAAAACCAAAACAGAGGAAATCGATAAAATTATTCAGACTAACCTTCAGGGCGCCATCTACGGCTGCAAGGAAGTTACCCGCAAGCTGGTCCGAAATCAGAAAGAGGGCTGTATCATCAATATTTCAAGTGTTCTTGCATCAAAAGGCGTCGCCGGCACGTCTGTGTACGCTGCATCAAAGGCTGGACTTCTTGGTATGTTTATCTATCTCAGTTTGCAGGCTACTCGCCGCGGCTTGAGGAAGTATGGCTCAACTTGGCATACCATAGGCTTGACCACATCGTTGGCTGCCGAGTACGGATCTCGCAGTATCAGAGTGAACGCCATCGTGCCAGGATACATAGAATCGAAAATGACAGAAGGTGCGTTAAGATCCGCGAGTGAATGCGGTCCCGCCCATCTTTTTCTCTTCCTCTCTACCGCCCAAACCCAGATTCGACTTCACTTCCTAAGAATGGCCCGTGCTTGATGCTGTGGATCATGTACTCCAACCTGTCAAACCCCTGGCGTAATGCAACGGGCTCTGGCGGCTGGGCCTGTCCGTTTTCTGTCTCTGGGCCCTTTTCCCTTCTCGTACATCAAATGTGGGCAAGCGAGAGCGTCGCTAATGTTACAATATTCAACCCCTTGGCAGATGTCACGGGCGACACGTTTAGAATTCCTCTTGGGAGGTTTGGTTCTCCGAACGAGGTTGCCGACGCCGCCGTTTTCCTGGCAAGAAACAGGTACGCAACCAACTGCATACTAAATATCGACGGCGGTCTGAGTGCCATCTGAGGGCACAAATTCCTCCTATCGGCCCTTTTCTCGCGTAGTTGGAGGCGCGCAAGGAGTCTTGATTAGTCGTCGACGATGACAATGGCACCGCCTCTGCTGTCGTCCAAAATAACGACATCGTCGTCCGTAGGGGCTGTTTTGGGTTTCTTGGCCGAAGAGGATTCGGCCGGATCCTCTGGGCGTGGACGCTTTGTTGGCCCTACTGAGCCTGCGTCAAGAGTTTCCGCGTCAAGCGAATGCTTCCCATTTGCAACACCTTTTCCGTTTGTCACGGATTCGGGCCCCTTCTTCGGCTTAGTTGGGATTGTGAGGTCACCCGTCCAAGTTCCCTTGATGGGCTTGTCAAGCAACGGCTCGCTACTGCGTGAAAGTCAGCATGCCAATCTCCATGTATAAATTAATGTTACATACGCTTCCTGAATTGCGAGTACGACGTTGACGTACGGGTCTTCGTCGTCTTCGTCGGCGATGGTCAAGAAGGAATCCGACTTGATACCTATACAATACGTTAGCAAAGACGTGGAGCTTGATTGAGTTGATATGATATACCCAAGTCCGAGAGCTTCTTGCTTAAGTTGTCGGTTTCGTCGGGATCGTAAAGAATACCGACCTCGTTGCTAACAGAGATTTCCTTGTCTCCGTAGCCAAGCTCGACCTTCAGAAACTCCTCAACAAGATCATTGAGTGTGGCCCGCGAAAGGTCCACATAAGCTCGCGTTTGGAAAACGCCGCAAACCGGGCAGTCAGGGTTGGGCTCTCTTGACTTGTCCGAAGCCAGAAGACGCGCAGGCGCAAACGGCGTCAGGAACACCTCTTTTGCCTGGTCGTATTCCCCTCTAAGGACCTTGAAGGACTCGAGTACGCAAAGCCCAGCGACGATGGCATTAGTGGTTGCGATGGCCGGAATGATGTTGCCAGCCATCTGCTTGATGTCGAACTTTGACCTTCGGTCGATGCCAAACAAAGTGGACCTGATGTTTGCGCTCGCAGCTACAAAGTCTAGTGTATCCTCGTCATCCTTATCAAATGTGATGAAGCCATCTTCAGCCGATCCATTCTGTGATGACTTCGCTTCCAGGACACGCTTGCTCAGTCTCGTGAGGCTATCGTTGAAAACCACGAGATTCTCTTCCAACGACCAAACCTTCTGCCCATCCTTGAGAACCGCTTCTTTTGCCTCGATGGCAGCAGCCGAGTTTCCCATCAGGGTCTGGTAGTCGAGTGGCTCCGGGGGCTTTCTGGTCTTCCACATATCCTCCATTGAGCGCAGCCGGACGATGTCCGTGTTGAATACCTTGTCGAAAAGCATCTGGGCAAACTCGGCTGTGCCAACTGACTGCCTGATCTTTCGCAGTGCAGCTGATTCCCTCCTGAGCTCCTCGATCTCCTTGGCATTCTCCCCATCAGCGGAATGGTCGAATGCGGACTCATCCTCGCTCGCGCCGAATATCTCGTTGAGGAGGTAGCTCTTCCCCCAGACAATGCAGTGAATCGGCTGACTGGGAGTGCTGCGGATGGTACAGACTGGAAACGACTTGGGCGTCTCTTTGGGCGAACAGTCGTAGCAGGCCGTTACACCTTTCTTGATGACCTGGACTTGGCCGTTGAAGCCAGTCGTTCCGCTCTCGATCAGCGGAACGTCAGCTGCCAGACACATCTTGTTGACATGACGTCTCGCCTCAAGATTGTCCAGCGCGTTGAATACGAGCTTGAAGCCGCTGAACCAGCCGATGTTAAACTCGGCGTCTTTTATATTGGCATGATGCGCGACGATCTTGACATTTGGGTTGAACCTCTGCGCCGCTTCCTTCGCAACCTAGATGGTGAACTCCTGTCAACTTGTGTGCGACACAGAAGGAGCCGTGTGATCCATCCTACCAGCGCTTTGGACTTTTTGATGTGCTCGTGCCGAAAGAGAAATTGGCGATTGAGATTGCTAAGGTCGATAGTGTCGAGATCGACGATGTGGACCTCGCCGAAGCCGGTCAACACAAGGTTCTTGAGGAGTTCGCATCCGATCCCGCCAGCTCCAACCATAAGTACACGCGCCTGTTGGTGGAGCGTTAGCAGGGGATCGAGTTCCAAGCCCATCATAGAGTAGGGGGGCCAGCCGCGGCGGGGTCTCGGCGTTCCTGTATCAGGAGTGGAGGTGGCAGTAGGGAATTTGAGGCCCGGAAGTCGTGTGAAGAGGGACACAAAGTTGACAAGAGGTCTCGCTTGCGCTTGCGACGGGGAAGCGCGGATGGGAAGATGCGGCAAAGACAAGGCGCTGGAAAGCTACGTACCTGCTTAACGTGTGCATTTAGACCACGGCCGAGCGACTGCGAGTTGAAGCTATCGCGAATCAAGCTCGGTGAGGCGACCGGGACCACCAAGGCAGCAGCGCCGTTTGGTGGCTCCATGGTGGGCATCGGCAAGTGTCGCGATTCGGGGCGCAAGTGCGAGTGCGATTGACCGGGGGAAGTAAATGCGATCCTAAGTACGGGGCAACTCAGCCATCCCACTACGTTGAAAAGCAAAGCAGCGGACGTGTCTCGGTTCACGGGTTCGAAGTCGGCGCGGCAGGAAGAGTGCAAGTTCAAAGGTTGAGAGGCATCATCATCACGCCCAGCTTTAGTAGGCAATCGCGCTAAAATGTTCGAGGGCCAGTGGGTCGCCGGGCGGGAAGGAGCGCCCGCTCGCCTGATTGGTCGCCTTGTGCTGACAGCTGCCATCTTAGTCAGGGCAGTCAGCTGAAAGGCCAATTCGCTGCCGCATGCAGGGCAGTCTCCAGAGCGCAGGCTCAAAGGCAAGCCTACCGAGCCCGAAAAGTCAGTCAGATAGAAACAAGACCAGTATTTATCCGTGTAGATATCCGATGAAGTTTGCTTCCTCTGTCATTGAAAGTTAATAGCACTTTGAATCAACATGCTGCATTCACCGCGACGGCCCTTAAGATTAGCGAAGCACGGCCAGCGCTTTCATCACTCCAGCAAACCCCCTGATGGTTGTTAGTCGCCGCATCCGCAATCACTTGGCGGTCTGGTGAAAGATCCCCTTGGGCTGCTTGATCCCCTCTTTTAACCAGCCTACGCACAACAAAGGACCGCCTTGGGCCTTCATTCCATTCATATTCCCTCCTTTAAACCTTTGGTGGTTTCCTCTCGTCGCATTCAACCTTTGAAGCGGAGTTCCGGCGGGCTCAACCCACCCCACAGCAGCCCAGCGAAGCGATGTCGGACGACGAACCTGACCTCGAGCTGCTGGCTCTCCTGAGGCAGCACCTCCGGGGCAAGGTGAACGTCAGCGCCGAGCCTGAGACTGGTGTTCTGGAAGGCGCAGAGTATGTATACGACAATGCGATCGACGTCGCGCTGGACATGCGGTCCTGCAAAAACGCTGCGGCCGTCATCCATGCTCAAATGCTGCAGAAGCAGTACTCGCCCGCCAAGTGGTCCGCCCATGAGCTGCACCCCAAGACCAAGGACGAGGCCACCATCGCATTCATATTCACCATGGATCTTCTCAACTTCTCGTTCTGGTCTGAGAAGCCTGAGGCCGACCGGTTCGCTGTGTTGTACCGCGAGAAGCGGTGGGCGGGATACTGGAGCCTAGTCGCTGCCATGCAACGCGCCCTCGACGAAGGTAGGTTCTGTTCTGGCTTCTTCCGGTCACATCCTCGTTGCCAAGTGGCCAATCATATGTTCTGGATGTGGCAAACCGTTGAAATGGGTTGATTTAATGGTGCATAAGGGATACCTATCACGGACTCGCACTTCTGGCAGGACGAGGAGGCGTGCACATTGGACACCCTGAGGCAAGTATTCAGGTCTTGCACAAAAGAGGAGATGCCGATGCTAGAGGATCGTCTGGCTTGTTTGCGAGAAGCGGGGACTGTTCTTTACGAGGTACGCAGCTAATACTTGTCCTACATGTTCCCCCCTTTCCCTTGGTCCCTTTTCAGCCATTATCTCCTTGAGCCGCTCCTAACCTGCAGCACAGAAATATCAGTGTAGCCCCACGAACCTCGTCGCGGCAGCAAAGGGCTCAGCCGCTGCTCTTGTAAATCTCCTGGCTAGGGACTTTAACTGCTTCCGTGACGAGCATCGCTTTGAGGGGCGGCGAAAGCCAATCCGCATTCTGAAGAGAGCCCAAATCTTTGTTGCTGATGTATGGGCGTGCTTCGAGGGCGAGGGGCATGGGGAATTCCGGGACATCGACAAGATCACCATGTTTGCAGACTACCGCGTTCCTCAAATTCTCAACAGCATGGGATGTATTGCGTATAGCCCTCCCCTTGATGTTGCAGTGAGAGCCAAGAAAGACATTGCATCTGGAGGAAGTTGGGAAATGCAACTGAGAGGTAAGCTCTCCCATTCGCTCCTTGCCTCAAGGCTGATCTACACGTACGCTAACTGTAGTGATGGCTGCAGCCTGCAGCATTTGGTGCGTCGAGTTGATTCGGAGGGAGATTAAGAGAAACCACCCAGAAGCCGAAATCAACGCCATCTTGATCGACTTCTTCCTGTATGACACAATCAAGGAAATAGAGGCGGCTGGTCAAGAGAGCATCCCGCACCATCGAACAAGAAGCATATGGTACTAAGTCAAATGGCACTTAAATAGCCATCATAATCGTCCATTTGTGGATTGTTGGTGTATGCCCACGAAAACTGCCCTGTGGCGGGAGAAACAGAACCATCCCATATTCGTACGTAGCAAAAGCGCCGCCGCCCAAACTCCCAAACTCCTGCCAAGCATCATCATCATCGTAAACTATGGTCCCAGTAAAAGGAAAGCCTTTGGCGTGGCCGCCTATGCACCAACAGCCGTCGAATTCATCAGCTCGTCCATATGAGCTCGCTCAATTTCCGTATTCTTCGCCGCTTCCTCTCTCAGCAACACAGCCAATACCTCGATCGGAGGGTTCAGTCCCAATTTCTCTGCCCGCTGCCACCGCTTGAGCCTGGGGATTCCAATGCACGGCTGCATGAAACAGTTAGCCACGTCGCCATCTCCACAAAAAATGCCAAAGCATAGTAACTCACCCCGAACTGGGAGCTGACGTCGAAGTACCGCAACACCTTCTCGCCGGTCGTCAATCCTGCTGTGTGCTTCTTGTGCGTAGTCATTGCCGACCGCGCGCCATCAATCTTGCTCCAGTAACGCTCGATTTGCTTGGCGCTGATCTTCTCGGCCTTGTGCTCGAGGTCGGTCTTCTCCGGGACGATGGCCTCGGTCTCCTCTACTTGGACGGCGGGAACCTCCTCGACTGCCGGTTCTTCCTGGGTCGGCTCGAGCACGACATCCTTGGGCGGGATGGAGGGCTTAGTGATGGCGTCCTTGGATGACTTGGGGACGCTCTTCGTCACTTTGTGGTGGAAGCTCAGGGTCGATTGCTTTCCGCCGGCGCCGCCGGAGAGGCGGCTTGATTTGCGTGTGGCAGGCATGATGGGGTGTTGCTGTCGCGGATGCTTGATACGCCAGGTGGGGTGACGTCAGGGAAGAAGCAACCGAGTTGGTGAAGACGGTTTCTGAAAAAGGTGTAGTTTCCTTTGCGCTGCTCAATTGGTCGAAATAAAGTAATTAGACAGCCGAAAGAAGGTCGCTCTTGGGTGTCTATTCTTATTGATAAAGCGGTGATGCGGTGAGGGCGGAAATGGTGGGCGGCATGGACAAGGCGCAAAAGTGCTGGCGGGGCAACCAGGTTTAAGGCACGACCAATGCGCGGAATCAGGTGACCATGAGGGCAAGCCCTTCTAACATTCTTGGGAGATAATCACACCAGGGCTTGTTAGTACATTTTTGTCCTTAACAGTGGCGCATGAATCACTCCGATCTGACAAGACCTGCTTTTAGTTTCGTGCCAGAACTTGAATCAACTTTGAGCATGTCTGTTTGCACCGTAGCATGCGTCTATTTGTACCGTAACGGTTATTTGCAAAAATACATTGGGGAAACCCTCGAACACCACATGCTAAAACAGTAAGGCGCAAATTATTACAAGAGAGGCCTTTTTCGCAGAAGTGACGAGCAGATACTCGGGAAGCTGAATTCCAGACCGCATAACTTGGAATACCTCTCTTGCAGATGGCAACGCGAGAGCCTACCTACACAACAAGGACTGCGTCATACCAGCTGTCTCGACATCATGAGGAGGTGCAGGTCGAACAAATTCTCATTCTTTTTTCTGTGCCCTGCAGTTTTAAGCTCAAAGATTAAGGTGTCAAAATGACACATATCTGCGGCGAAGTGCCTTGCAATATGAACTCAACCCGGCCGACGCATTCCCTCGGGTTCGGAACCTACTAGGTTCCAGTAGCCTCCCGGTAGAAAGCAAGACTACGGCTCGCCCCTGCAGCACAAAACATCTCTCCCTTGCTCATCCCTGGCGCCAGAACTCGGTCACTCTTTGGCAGCCACCGGACGCTCCATATTGCGTCCTCTGTCTCGCTGTGCGTTGCGACGCAGGTGCCCCGTGCCACATCCCAAACTTTAACCTTTCCATCCAGCGAGCTGCTGAGGAGGTACTCGCCAGTCTCGTTCCAGTCCAGAGAAGTGATCCACGCCGGCCTGGTCGTAGGGGCTGAAAGGTTGCCAACATGCTCGCCATGCTCCATGTCGTAAATGGCGATGACACCAGCATTTCCAGCGGCTGCAAGACGTTTGCATCCAGGTGAGAAGGCAACTGCTCGAACAGGCTTGGCCAATCCTGTAAACGTCCAATGTTAGCCATTATGCGCCCTTCCCCATCGCAAGGCGGGGGAGGAACCCTACCGGAGAGTGAGTATGCCATTCTTCCAGCATCGTTGTTGAACACATAAACCGCACCGCTCTCATGGCCGCTTGCCGTCAGTTTGCCATCCCGGCTCAAGTCCACGGCCATAGCAAAGCTACCACCACCAGTGCTGCTGCCAGTCTCGTATGTTTGGATGCGCTCCCGGCCAGCCAGATCCCACACGTGGATACGGCCGTCGCTCGTCGTACATGCGAGATAGCTCTCGTCAGCGCTCAACCCAATCGCCCATACGTCGCCGCCGCTTGTCTTTGTCGGCGCCACCTCCCACCAGAGCTCCCAGTCGGCATTGCCATCCTCCTTGCGTCGCCAGACCTTGATTTCGCCACCAAAGCCAACACTCGCAGCAACGTTGCCGGCTCCGCCGCGTGCCGTCGCTAAGTGGTGGCAGCCAAGCTTGTGTGCGTTCGGAATCGTTTGCTGGAGCGGGAACGAAGGATCTATGGTGCCATGGAAGCGAATGGTCGAGGAGCCGCTGGCGGAGAGGATTCCGCTGGGCGTCGGGGCGAGAGCGAAAATCTCTGTCGGGTGAGCTGTACTTTCGCGTTAGCTGGCGCGCTGAGAGCTGGGCTTGAGGGGAGGAGCAGCTCCTCCCTGGCGGGGTTGGCTTGCCTTGGTCCACCGTGTGGGCGGTGAGGTATTGTTTGGACTGAAGCTACGTCAGCACATCCGAATAATCGCTAAAATGAGCTCAGTCATACCATTGTTACCTGTCCATGTGCCGGGACGTTTTGTTGTTGAGGGACGGGTTGCGTTTCGCCTACTTCAATGGTGGGGCATATTTTGGGAGGTTTTGGGGAAGGAGGGGCGGCTACATAATTCGAGCAGACGTCACGAAGTCCATCAAAGCAACCACATCCCCCCTAACGTGGAGCGCAAGACGCAAGTTTAAGCCGCAGTTGTATGCAGAATTTATGTCTAAGAGCTCTTTTCCCTCTTCTAATGGTGAGCAGCCGCCTATCACCAACGTACAAGCATCCTTCTCCCAATAGCTAGGTGTCAATATGTACAAGCAGCTTCAACAGTAACAATACATGAATGATGTTACAACCACCCGTTATCCCGCCAGGACAATCCAGCCCGTTGCGAGAATACGGTGGTGTTCGTTCAGAGTGAGCTAATCCGCTCTCCCTCCTTCTCCAATTTGGCTCCTAGTTCCATTCCTATTTGGTGGTAGCCTCGCCTGACTTCTTCATCTCCTTGTTCATGAGGTCTTGGAGCTCTAGAACATCGTGTCAGTACGCCTCCAGCACCTGGGCAACGATCACTTACTCGCTGCGCATTTGGGACACAGGCGATGCATCATCTTCGTCTCTCCGCAAGCGGGGCACTTGCACAGCTCTGTGACATCCTTCAACGCCTTGCCCGCCATTTGCCTATGCCTCTTCTTCATGTGAGATGTCTTCTTCTTTGGTACGGCCTTGAGGATGGATTCCCAGATATCTTCGAGGATCGATGGGATGCCGAGTTGGAACGACGCCGGGAGGGCAAATGAGAGAGACGGCAGGAATGGGAGCGAAACTTGGCGGAACTGGACTCGTGATATCCTGTATGCCGCAAAAAGTGTCGAGGGTATGAGTCGGGGAAGGAGAGAGGAGCCAGAGAAGGCCATCCTCATCGCTGGCGTCGCCATTGCCATCTTTGCTGCTTTGATCACGGCGGTCTCCCAATCCTTTGCCGCGTGATAGCCGACAGGGCCTCTCTCTTAGGTGAGCGAGAAGAATCTGAGTTCCCTGCTGTGTCTGTCGCTACCCGTTGCGCTGATCGTGCGTCGTAATTTCCGGTGCTATCGTTGCCGTCGCCTTCGCTTTCGAGGTCGAGAGTCGCGATCTCTGCGCCGTCCAGAAAATCTGTTAGCGCGGTCTCCAGCGGGACCCAATGGCCCCACTCTTCCGCTCATCCACTCAGATGTTGAGAAGCCATGGTTGGCACGGTCCACCCCCGGCTCAAGCTGTCTCCTCGTTTACTAACCTGCCTAAACCTAATCAGGCCGTTCCTGAAGCACTGACTCTACTGGGCCAATCATGAGAGGCCAGCACCTGCCCCCTTTCCCCAGCCCAGCTCTGAGACCCCTTGGACGGAAATTATTGTTTGGCACGAGAGCTGCCGGAGGCGGGAAGGTGCGAAGAAATTCATTCATTCATTCCCTGAACCTCACCGAACAGCTTCACGCTCGACCATCTCCAATCCACCTGCAACCTTCTCGTGCCTCGCGTCCTCGCTGCCGGCCCACTCAATCAGCTCTCACCGAGTGCATCCCAATTGCTTTTTGGAATAGAGGAGAGCTTCTAGCCATTTATCTATCCACCGAAAAAATGGCGTCGATGCCTGCTGCTACCATCCATCCCCAGACGCATGTCGGTTTCGACAGCATCACGTCCCAGATCGAGCGCAAGCTCCTGAAACGCGGATTCCAGTTCAATGTCATCTGCGTCGGTTAGTTCTCCTGCTCCCGAGGCTCAAGCTCCACCTCCACCTTGGCCCGAGCCGCGACTGACGTGTCTTTTGCAATCGATGTAGGTCAGACTGGTCTGGGCAAGTCGACTTTGATCAACACCATCTTCGCCTCGCACCTCATCGAGTCCAAGGGCAGACTTAACCCTGACGAGGTTATCCGGTCCACCACCGAGATCCAGTCCGTGTCGCACATCATCGAGGAGAACAACGTCCGCCTCAGATTGAACATCGTCGACACCCCCGGCTATGGCGATCTGATCAACAACGACCGGTGCTGGGACCCTATTGTCAAGTATATCAAGGACCAGCACTCCGCCTACTTGCGGAAGGAACTCACAGCCCAGCGTGAGCGTTACATCCAGGACACACGCATCCACTGCTGCTTGTTCTTCATCCAGCCATCGGGTCATTCGCTGAAGCCAATTGACATCGTGGTGCTGAAGAAGCTGTCGGATGTTGTCAACGTCGTTCCTGTGATTGCCAAGGCCGATTCCCTTACTTTGGAGGAGAGGCAGGCATTCAAGGAGCGCATCAAGGAGGAGTTTGCTTTCCACAACCTCAAGATGTATCCCTACGACAACGACGAGCTCGACGAGGAGGAGCGCGCTACCAACACCCAGATCAAGGTTTGTTATCCAGCCAATCCTATGCATTCACAGGCACTAACCAGAGATAGGACCTGATTCCTTTCGCCGTCGTCGGTTCCGAGAAGTCTATCATTGTCAACGGCAAGCAGGTTCGTGGTCGCCAAAACCGATGGGGCGTGATCAACGTTGAGGATGAGAACCACTGCGAATTTATCTATCTCCGAAACTTCCTCCTCCGCACCCACCTCCAGGATCTCATCGAGACGACGTCGCAGATCCACTACGAGACATTCCGCGCTAAGCAGCTCTTGGCCCTCAAGGAGAGCAGTGCACAAGGCCACGGCAGCAGACCCATCAGCCCGGCTGCTGACCGCGAGATGAGCCGGAGCTCGCAACGTATGACCATGAACGGCTACTAAAACAGCGTTGTCGGTCGAGGCGCGCCTTCGGTCGAGTTTACCTCCCCTCGCAAGTTATGAGTATGAGTGGCCTTGATATCCCGGTGGAGGCGGTGCGAAAAGCAAAACAGGCTCTTATGACGAACAGGGGGGACTGAGCAAGAGTTTGGGGGAGGAAACAGCGACGGCGCAACGCGATGTGGTGTGGACAGGCCATACCCCTTTGGCCTAGGTGTTTATGTCTTGTTGGCAAATCGTACTTCCGTGGACCGGACTTGTTACCCTTATTTCCTTTTAGTATCCCGAAGCTCCTTCACATCTTGCGACTTTCTTAATCACTCAGCCCTCCACCCTTAATAGAGAGCTAGTTTCGATACCTACGGAATACATACGAGATGAGAAAGACAGTGGGGGTTGATGAACGTAACATGATGTCAGTTTGCCGCGCCACATCGATTTAATGCTCGTAGCATCTGGGAGCTGGGTCTTGATCGTGAAGTTATTCCGGCTTTCGGAGAATAGATGCAAGTTGTTATGTTGTCATCGACTCCAGGATCCCCATCGCAGGCCAAGGAATGCCCTTGCAGATCGTGGGTTAGGGTTCGGGCCTTGCATAAGCGACCCTAAACTTAAACTCCGCCCCGCGCTCATTGTTCAAGCTTTCGCACTCACGATCAGGCGCACCGCCCACGGTTGAGGTTTCGCGTCTCAACCATGCGCCGCTTCATACCATCCAGCTCATGTCTGCGGCGTGCAACACTGCGGGGTCGGACCTCGACGAGGTAGACATTGTCTCACTCGACCCTGCAAGCCCAGTAGAGCCATTACCTCTTATTGCTGACATTTTACGCACCCGCTATTGCATTCCTCGCTCGGTGTTCCTTGTCGAGGGGATAGAGGCCAATATTCGGGTTGGTGGGCGCTATCGCACGGTGCGCGTGCTGCTGGGCGATGGCGAGCTGGTCATACAGGCGTTGATGAGGCCGGAGATGCATTTCTTCTTGGATGGAGGGCAGATTTATGAGGGGTGCTACGTGAAGTTGAATCGGTTTGATCTCGATTTTGTTGAGCTTGAGGGGGGGACGAGGATGCCGTTTTTGATGGTGGAGGATATGATCACGGTTGGTTTGCATCGAGTGTATTTGGAGATGTTGGGGGCTGAGGTGCCGGGGATTGCGAGGCGGGGCAAGAGGGTGGTGAAGAAGGAGGGCGCGGATGAGTTCCTGAGGAGCTATCAACGGTCTGAGGAGGACAAGCGAGAGGTCTCTCCGACGCCTGTGCACGAGTCGGTCAAGGTCGAGGTGCCGCCTGAACAGGGGTCGCTGGGTGAGAAGAAGGCCAACGAGGAGGTCGACTATTTCTCCGACTCCGAGGATGCCGATGCTTTTGAGACGCTGCAGATTTCGGTAGACCGGGCAGCGGAGCGGCGCACCCAGGCGGTCCCTCCGCCGGTATCTCGACCCCCAGTTGTCAAGCAACAAAACGACGCAAAGGCCAAGGAGTCTTTGCCATGGATGGCAAACGATCCGACAGAACCAATGAAGCTAACGGACCTACGGTCGATTCCCAGGCTTCCGTACAAGCAGAATTGGATGGTGAATCTGCTCGCCGTGGTCGCCTGGCTCTCGGACATCGAGCCATCCTATCTTCCACCCGGCAGGCAACGCAGAGCGCGTCTGGTGGACTCTACGACCAGCAATCAGGTCCTACTCACGGTACTCCTGGATCCCGAAGCTTTCACGCCTCGGGTAGGAAGCGTGGTGCTACTAGTCGGCGTGAAGAACCACCAGTTTGAAGGCGGGAGTTTGAGGAAATATATGAGCGACAAACCCAAGAGCAAGAACAATTGGTGGATCTCGGACCCGGAGACTCTGAGTTGGTGTGAGGCAGAATCGAAGACGCTGAGGGAGTGGTGGGATGGGAAAATGCACGAGGGTTCATGATGGGATGATGGGCACTCGCTAGTTTTGTTTATCACGCTGCTCAAAGATACTCGTACGATTGTTTATCTTTTACAGTCGTTCCGCTATATCACCTAGGCCCTTTATCTGTGTTTTATCACTGGGCTGGGAGAGTTGCAAGTCAGTTATCGTCAGATTCTCAATTTATTTCCCTAGCTTCTTGACAGACTCTTGTGGAAGCTCGGATTGCCAGATTGATGGGTGTAATCACCTTGGGCATTCACCTTCTGCTACGCTCCTATGAGGAAAACCATGTATCAGAGCTTGGGTCAGGTGGTTGAAGGAGGTTTCCCTGGGGCAAATACAGACCGAGGCTATGTCACCAAGGAGGTAGAATTGCCATCATTCGCGTTCCGCCCGATGTTTGCAAGACGCACCGTGAACTTCTCCCGTTTTCGAGAACGATAGTGCGACGCCCATCGGTGCTCTTCAAGTTGTGCTTCTCAAACTGTCTTCCGTCCTTCACTCGGTGGACCGAAATTCATTCACTCACCCTTAAAATGCTTCACCACAACTCCCCCAGGCCAGTCCCTTTCCTCCCCGTCGGATCCGTAATGCTCCTGCCAGTCCCAACTCCTTGGATCCTCCGCGTGGGATCCGTCATGCTCAGGCCCTTTGCCTTTGCGAATGCGGTCGCCATGAGGGCCTACCTCGCGCGTGACCTCGCCGGCAGGGATTTCCTTGCCAACAACTTTGCTATTGAGGGCCGATGCCACCTCGCGAGGTACGTGCCCGCAAACAGGGTGGCTGTTATGGTGAAGGTTGCGTGTCATCTCGTGGCCGGACTCGACGTGCTCATCTCGGCGGCGGCGGCGGCCTGTGCAGTATACTAATGCCATGATGGACAAGGAGATGATGCAAGCGCCTGCTTAGATGCTGATTTTGATGATGCCGAAGTCTGAAAGCTGGTTGCTGTGCCTTTATTAGCTAGTTAGGGTGGCGGTCGGCTCAGCCATCGTTGGGGAAGAAGTCGTTGGTGTACCGGACACTAGCTATGTTGCCCCTTGTGGCTGGAGAGGGGGTTGGGTTAGCTGCAAGTCTTGAGATCCTATCAACAGAGTGATGAAGATAGATTGCCCAGAACTCGTGAACTGGGGATATCAGTGGGTGATGAAGGGATACTAACTCTTGCGATCCGTTTGCTATTTATCCTGTCATGTTGATCCTCCCATCTCCATGTTTTACCTAAGGTTCAACTGTAGTGTTTGTATCTTCGAGATCAACAAAGAAGCTGCCCTGTCTCGGCGGCAACAGCAGGATTGTGCCAGTGCTGGTGCCTAGATGCCGAACTTATCTGTCTTTGTTACTGTCAGGCGGGATCCCGGACCAGTTCTTCCAAGACATTAGCCCAAAGCAAAACAGTAGAAATTGAGACGTCTGTGTCACGGAAAAGGGTAATATCAAATAAACCACATAGTTCTGGTTCAAAATATGGGATATTAACAAGATCAAGTCAAACTTTTCGTGCCCCTATTCTAGAATGCAGGAATACGGGAACCAAACACTCCTCCCCCCAGGTATCTCATTCATACAATCGCGCCATTTCGTGCCCGAACACCCGTTAACCAACTCCTAACGCATGTGATAATTTCCAACCGCAACCAGACTCCAAAAAGGACTTATACCGCTCGTGAGACATCTTCGTGAAGAGCCTCACTCGGGATCGAATCACTACGCTTCTTCTCACCGACCATCGGTGGCGTATCTGTGCTTGTGGTACGGGCAGCGTCGTCGTCGTCATGGTCATGGGACTCGTCGCGCTCCTTGCGGGTAAGGTAGCCAGGAGGCGTCCACTTGCTGGAATTCCAGGGCTTGACGTCCTTCAAGCCATACATGATGTCGACGTTCTCCAGACTGAGTGTCCGGGATTCGTAGAGGAAGAACCAGACAAGAAGCGCAGCTCCCAAATTGCAGGCGGCAAACACGTAGCCGTAGGCGTACGAGATTCCGTCGGCCGCGATAGGGGATAGGAATGAAATGAGGACTGTGGGGAATTCTGTCAGAATCCGCTCTGCTAGCGGGAGTATCTGGGGGACTTACAGTTTCCAAACCAGTTGGCCGCTGTGGCAATGGATGCCTGCTTAGCACGAGTGCGAAGAGGAAAAGTTTCACCAACAACAACCCAAGCAATGGGACCCCAGGTACTGTAAGGGATATTAGTATTTGCGGGAATTGAAGACACACACTGGTACTCACCTCGCGAAAGATGCAATGAACATGCAGGCAGAGACAATCATGATAATTCCCGACACGCGGTTGCTCTCGGGATTAAGGGCTACGCCGACAGACGCAAAGACAGCGAGCCAGCCCGCCTGCCATAGAGCGCCCAAGAAAAGGGGCCAACGACGACCGAACTTCTCGACGACGTAAAGACCGAAGAACGTTAGGAAGACGTTCACCGCGCCAAGAATGAGCTGGGTTTGGATCGGGTCTTCGATACCAGCCGATTTGAAGATAGTTGCGCCGTAGTAAAAGAAGTAGTTGACTCCAGTCCACTGCGTACGGTTAAGTCAGCATGTCGGTACCCAACCGCAGAGCTAAAGAAGGGAATGGTACTGACCTGCTGTAGGAAATGGATACCAATACCAAGGAACGTGCGATAAGCCACCTTCGGGGTATCGGCAGTAGTGCCCGTGAAGCATTCCAACCAGCTGCCGACGCCTACCCGGTTTTCTGTTTTAAGGCTGTTATGCATCTCCTTCATGTCACGCTCGACAAGCGGATGCTTGGGATCGTGCTTCAACCCACGGAGTCGAGCCATCGATGTCCGAGCGCCCTCCCAGTCGTTGTGCGCAGCAAGCCAACGGGGTGACTCGGGCACAAGAAGGATACCGATACCGAGGGGGAGAGAAAAGACGATGCCCAGGCCGATGACAATCCTCCAGGAGGCGTCAGAGTCCTCGATTGACCGGACTCCGTAGTTCAGAATGTTGGATACGAGGATGCCGAAGGTGATGAGGAGCTGGTACGTGGCAACGACAGCGCCCCGGATCTCTCGCGGAGAGCACTCTGACTGGAACATGGGCACGCCCACGCTGAGGTTTCCGATGCCCAGACCGGCGACGAACCGGCCCATCATAAGGTGTACCCAGCTGTTCATTGCCGTGATCTGGATAATAAGGCCAATAATGAAGATACCAACGCCGAAGCTCAAGCTCTTTCGTCTTCCCCACCAATCCGCAGTGCTGTTAAAAGAGACGGAGTCAGCGCGGCCTGCTCAGAGGTAGAATGGGAGGGCCGCATACTATGCGCCAGACAGAGCACCGATTAAAGTACCGATACTCATCAACGAGACAACGAGTGACTGGATGATAGGCGTCCAATCTTTGGTCCCATTGCCCTGATCCTGGCCGAAGCGATTCACAAAGTCCTTGAACAGCAGCATACCGCTAATCTGTCCTGTGTCGTAGCCGAACAGGAAACCACCAATTGAGGTGGTAGCCCCCAGCACAAGGGCCTCAAAGCCGCAGTCGGCGCCATTGATACGGATGGATCTTGGGGGGAGGAGGCGCAAGTCAGTGGGGGACTAGTGATGTTGACAGGGAACAGGGGTGAGAACTCACCTCTTCCCCAACCCCATTATGACAGCAACTGACACTTTCTTCGTAAAACAGTTTTTTTGTACGAGTGAAGAAGTTCAACACGAATGCGACAGAAGCCCAACCAGCAACTGCCGTCTGGGCATCACGGCTTTAATACCTCCCATCCTGTCGCCGGCCCTGAGACACAACGCCAGGGGTCGCAAAGCCGAACGTCCCATATTCATGGCTGGAAGAACATTAATGACGTTGTTTCCCCAGGTTTTTTGGCCGCCTTGCATCCTGGAGACCCTTGGCGCTCGCTAGTGTCAGTGGTGAGTGGCCAGGGCACGGGGCGACCCGGCGCTGCCCAATAGGCGGCGCCGGGTGGGGCCTGGCAGCCCTGTTGCCGCCTTTTTGTGGTGCCATTGCTGCATGCTCGGCTGGCGTCACTGATCGACGTCGGCCAAGAAATTTTCGACATCATTCGTCTTTTCTTCCCGCGTGCAGCGCGTGAGCGCCTGACCGCTGACGGGAGCTGAAAACTAGTTTGGGCAAAAGGGCGATGTTGGGAACACCGGGACCTTTCGTGGTATCGGTTAGACGAAGGCAGCGAGGGGCTCCACCACGCTTTCCACCCCTAACCCTTTCGATGAGAATTCAACTTTTACGCCGACCTTGCTTGCCCTCTTCCCCCTTTCAAGTTCTCCCCTTCGCCTCTCCCTCTGTTTGTTCCTGTGTCGGCGTTGTTGCCTTGGGATGAGGTTGAGGTTGCAAGACCGAGGGAACATAACGCGCCCCGTGCAAGCACTTCTTAACCCATGGCACGTCCGTACTGTAAAGCTGCAAGGAGCTTTACAGCCTCGATACTGCGATGCTTAAAGAGAGCCCCAAAAAATAAAAGAACAGTGTGTCCCCGAGCGGCACCGTGCACCGTCAAATGTCCCACTAGACGTTGAATCTCTTGGAGCCGAGCCGGCTATGGAACTGTGCGGCGCGGTTCTAGAATCAGCCACCTGCTATAACAGTAGAGTGGTGTTGCCGCTTGGCATTAATTTGTCCATGCTACCTTGTGTTACGGCGCAAAAGCTTTATAAATACGGAGGGGACTCCAAAAGGGGACTCCATTGGCCCGGGTTTCACAAACCGACATCTGGGTAGTCTTCTGAAATCGAGTTAAGAATCAGTGGCCCTTCCCTACAACTGTTAGAGGAAAGCAAATGCATAGTATTCCGTATTCAGGTAGCATTGAATCCTTCAATGCGACCTGATCAGCTGGGTAGAAAGCCAAACATATGTCCGTGATTCTGTACCACATATTCAGCTGCCAGATTTGGTGTGACCCCTCAAGGAATATCGGGAGGCCTTCTAATGCCTCCGTCTCGCCAGTCTAGATAGTCATCCAACCTGTCACAACCAGAGACTCTGCAGCCAGCTCACAGCTTCCCGGCTAACTTTAGTCCCCTCTCGCCGTCAACGAGCACGCACCAGCCCTCGCTCCCCCACCCACCATCACTACCAGCGACGACCGCTTTGAAATTCTCCCTCGCAAACTCCAGAACTTGGTCATCAAATGTGCCGGGCTGCAGAAACACAGCCGGGACGCCAAGTTCCTTCGCCTCCTTCAGCGTCTTCAATGTGACGGCCGGCGGGGTGATGAAAGAGACCGATGTCTCGGAGGGCTTCTCCAGCTGCGAGAGAGAGGAAATAGTAGCGTAGTCCACACCACCGACATTGATGGCCGGTGAGGTCGGGTTGATCGGAGTCACTGCGAGTCCGTGCTCGACATACCAACGGAACACTGCAGTCTCAAGTTAGGGAGGTCCGCCTTCAGTTAGGAGGCGGATCCTACCTTTGAACCCAAACTTCTGAGTGTTTGTGCTTGCGCCAACAACGGCGTAGTTGGGGGACTGGAAGAACATTCGGAGGGTGGCGTCGGTGGCTGCCATCTTCGCCCAGTTCGATTTCAGCTTTCGGGATGGCGGTGCCGAGGTCAGAGAGCGGGGCTTAGGATGGTGTGCTGACGATTGACGCAAAAACGGAGCCGAGCTTGAGCAAACAGCGATCGTTCTGGACGAAAGGGCGATTCTGGGTTTGGAAAGGAGCAAAGATGTGGCTGCGCGATACGACGGGGGCATAGGCACGATTTAAAGATGATGGGACTAGGTAGAGAAGGATGGGTGGTTGCGACACTGGCTCGCTCAATGGCCTCACTAAGTATCGCCCCGCACAAGCCCCCCTTCCCCGCAGCGTCCGGCTTCTACGGCTTCCTTCTACATAATTTGCAACTTCCCTGTGATTCTTTCAAGGTGATTGGTCATTGAAACTCCGCGCTTTCTAACGTTTTCTAACTCAGTGCCCAGAACACCGCAGCAACTCCCACCAAAACAAGAATTCCTAGACCCAATCTTCGCTTCGCGTTGGCCGTCATGAGCTTCCTGCCATGCGCGAGCTTTTCCACAAATTCTGCCCTCTCATTCTTATGTGGGAAAGGCACATCTGGGATCGGCTTGCCGAGAAATTCGCACAGTGGCTCCCACCCGTCGCCCAGCCGATATTCGAGTACTTGGCCAGGCCTCGCGGCCTCTCTCACCTCGGCGTAGTGCCTCCTATACGTATCGCATATCCTTTCAAGCACCCCTTCCCTGGAGTCTGCGCCTCCTGTTATCGTACAGAGCAGGCGTTCAAGTCTTCTCCTGCGACCCGCTGGTGTCGGATTCAGCAAGCTCACCAGAGTGTAGATGAGCCCACGATGAAAGCCGACGTTTGCCACCGTGCTTGAATAGCTCTGATACCACGACCTGATGTCCCTCTCGACGAGCACGACTTTGGCATCCGGGTATGCCGCCATGAGCTCGGGGCCGAAATGGCAACAAGGAGCATCGCTGACGGCCCGGTATTTCCCAAACAGCTGGTCGAACTCATGTCTTTGAAATGGCCGGCAAGTGGCCTTCTCCGGGAGAAATTTGGCTTCGAGTCCCTGAAGCGCCATGTTCATCTCAAGGGACTGGAGGAAAATGTCCTCTCCATGGCAGACGGGTCCGATCCCAAGAATCTCAAGAGCGGCCTGCATCGCTATCAAGGGATTAGTTCATGGATAACGCGGACATGGACGCCGACAAACGAACTTGAAGTTCCCGTCCGGGGAAAACCTAGCAAGAGAACTTCCATAGGTACGGCCCGGTTCCTCTTGCGAGGGTCGTCCCGCCGATCTTTCTGCGCCATCCTCGGCCATTTCTCTTCGTACGTCGACATGATGTGAACCGACTGGAAGCAGTGGGCGGTTAAGACTCACGGCAACAAGAGGGATGAAGATGGCTGTTAATTGAGAAGTCAAGGACTGATATTCAAGATACCAAGTAAGCTGACCGGCTAATAACTCAGCTCGGAGTTCCGTCCCCTGTATTTCATCTGCTGATTGCTATTCTAGCCCCGTACCATATCGGGTATTCAACGGAGCGGCTGAGCCGATGTTTGGTATTAACCCGCTTGGCGGTAACACCCCCATTACAATCCTACCTCAAGCGTCGCTTTCCTTGGAATGGGGAATCTCTGGTATGACAATGTTCCAGGCTGGCTACTATTTCGATCTTTTCCGGCCAGATGCAAAGTAGGCCGTGAGGCTTCCTTCAACATCGGTATCACGTACCAAGTAGTGGATCCCCCTTACATCAAACAAACAAGATGCAACACGGCGGCGGCTTGTGCGGCCTGTCGTGCCTCAGTCGACCCTAAAAAGACCTGGCAACCGATTCCATACATGGAAACAGAAGTCGGAAATGATCCTCACCCTATTTTACAGGCCATCTTACGGACGAAAGAAGTTGGATCCCTCTTCCGAATGGCGCAGGTTGCTCTCCCCAACAAAACACCGCCTTCCTTACCGGATCGCGTCGGTCGCCCTCAGCGGCTCGAAATCCCACGTCTGGAGACAAAAAAACGTCCACGCTTCCAGAACCAAGCAACAAAAACACACTCAGCGGCAAAAAGAATGCGAGTCGATCCACCCAGGGGTCGAACCTGGAACCTCCTGATTCGTAGTCAGACGCTCTGCCATTGAGCCAGCGGACCCATCTGATCATGAGATGATTGATGGGAGATTCTGCGCAGCAATTCTCCTCATCTCGCGTGACGGTGGAGAGAGGAGGAAATCCAGGCTCCAAGGCCCCCTTCCATAAGCAAGCCGAAGGTTGTACTCCGAACCGTCTACACCCTCCCCCAAGACAACGGTGGATTGTGAGGAAGGTCTAGGCGTGGCTTTCGTTTTCGTCTCCCCTGCCACAGCCTTACCATGTAGAAAGCGGTATATACGAAGATGATGAGAAAGAGGGCTGCCAGTACAGTCCAAAAGCCATCGTTTGGCGAGGTCTTTGCCAGTCCCGTCGCCACCATCCAGATACCCAGTACAACAAGAACGCCACTGATAGCCATCACCGTCACGCCCACCACGACCTGCCACCAGGCCGCTTTCGGCGCCATGCACTGGGCAATCCTGATCCATTTGAAGATGGTGCCACTCAGGCGTCGCATGCTCAGGCTTCGGGCGTATTGAGGCATCTGCCTCGTATGCTGTACTATCTCTCGCCGGTGGAGAACGAGGTATGAGGCGCATGTTACGCAGGCAGATGTTCCAACCCAAGCTCCAATGTCGAGTCCTCCCTTGAACTCCTATGACCCAGATTTGTGTCAGAAAGGGCACAGAACTTTTAGAGAGAACTAGGGGACACAACTTCGGAGACTCACTATGATGTCCATGCTGAAGACGCCGGTTACCAATGTCAACGGGATGAAGAAAAACGCCAGATGAGTGAGCTTGGCTATCATCTCTGCTTCTTCGATGGCCCGCTTGCTCTCGACGATCTGCATTGTTGACATGACGGCGTGGTATACGCTGTCCAGCCTCCGACTCATGGCCGCATTCTCCTCTATAACGGCGTCGAGAACCTTCGCGTGGGGATTCAGGGAGCTGCATTCTGTCAGAAGCGGTGCCGAGTCTACCGGTTCGCCTCCACGCTCAGTCCACTGCGCCGTTTGTCGCAGGTGCCGCAGTGACTCTGCTTGATGATACAACGTGTTTCTCCACCGCCCGAAATATCCCCTCCAACCGTCCAGCGCCTCGCGAACAACCGCATCCTTAGACAGCGACAACTCCACATCATCCAAAGACCGTGTGAGTACACCAAGAACCTGACTCTCTGCCTTGAAGGCACACTCTCGCACTACAGCCTGGCACTTCTGAAAAAAGTTCCTAGCATCAACACTCCCCCCACGATTTGCTGCCGACACATCGCGAAAGAGCGCCACAAACACATCCCGAAATGCCGGCATATCCGGAAACACGGAAACCTCCGTCTCAGTCTCGATGCCCTTCCCGCCGCTCAAAAATAAATACTCGACTGAAGTCGTAACAATCCGGCGCGGCGGGTCAAAAACCACAACCCCGACCACCTGCTTCTGCTCTCCTCCCCGTCTTCCAAACGACATCGACACGCATTCCCTCGCGGCATGGCAGACCGTGCCACTGCTCTCCTCCAGCGGGTGGTACCCCCGGTACGGCGACGACGCATGTCGATACCTCAGATGATCCAGTCTCAAATCCGCCGGATCCCTCTCCTCACTCGGCAGCCACGGCCGCCCGGACTCAATGCTCTTCTCAATCTCCCAAGTCAATTTGGTATGTGATGCAAGTGTAAGCCACGTCGTGAGGAAGAGACCTAGCCCGGAATCCTCATCGCATGCCTCCCGCTGGAAGTGCAAGAGGGCTTTCTCCGACGGCGAGAGAAGACCTTTTCCCTCGTGGTGGCGGAGGAAGGAGTCGGTGTCGCTATCGAAGGACGAGGCGATTGCCCGGGTGCGGTCGTCGATGCCTTCAAAAAGGTATATGACCGCTTCATGTTGGGAGTCTGATTCTACTTTGAGGGGTAGGTCTTGTAGCCGTCGCTCAATCCAGCGTCCTCCGCTGTCGAGGCGCAACTCGATGATATCTGGGCGTTGAAGGGAGGTAGGGGCAATTTCAATAGCTGTACTGACATGCGACAGCGAGTAGGTCTCAGGGTTTGCCATCTCACACAAGGTAATTTCAAACAGTTGTCACCAGTAAAATCATCACGTACAGAAACTCAGCCCGAGGACGACCTCACCTTATCCTACCTTATTCATAGAGCTAATGCAACTGGCCCACTGACTGGCCGACATCCGTTACCGAAGGATTGGATTCAATAACCCCCTCCACCGGGCCCAAAGCACCGAATGTTACCTTCGTTCTTCCATGAAGACCACCCCGCTAGAGTTGCTTCCCGGCTGAATGAAGGGTTTGCGCACCGGGTCCGGGGAGCATGCGAACCATATTGCGCGACGCTACGTTAATTTAGTATTGATCCTCGCGCACATGAAAACCGGGCGCAACGCGTGGTGGCGCAGCAACTGGTTCAGATTGCTTTCCCTTTTGTTACTTTCTGTGCTGTGTTAGGTAGAAGTGATCAATTCGCAAGTGTGTAATAATGTTGATGATGTCCGGGTCGGTTTGATATTAATCATCCCCTCCTGAATATTCAATAGACTTCCTCAAGATTCTCAAAAAAAACATTGGATGTGACGTTGAAATCAAATCTTTTTTCAACTTGCAGTTACATGACTGAACTACACGCACTTCATACCAAGATGCTCCCCTTTTAATTATTCAAACCTCATCGTATTTTCAAGTAGTCGTCGAAGACGAAGCCGCCAAGCTGTCGCTATTCATGTATTGGATCTATTATCTAATGCCCCCCGCAGATCCATATGTTCATCAGCTCCCTCCACTCCCTCTCCTATCGCGTTCCTCTATCGTCGATGCCGACCTAAGGCTGTAATCATCCCCGTGCTCCACCACGACATCCGTCCTCCTCAATATGCCGTTAGACCTCATAATGTCCTCCTCACTTGGCGTCAGGCCGAGACCCTCGCTCTCGGGGTGACTACACAGAACCCGCCCTCGCCCATCTTTTCGATATGTGAACCTCTCACTGGTGTTGAAGATGGGCTTACTCTGCGCCCCGCTGTCTCCAGTGCCGGCCGCCGACACCGATTTGGCTTCCGTATAAGGATCTAGATCCGCCACGTTGTACTCGTTTGCGGCTGTGAGGGCGCGCGGGAACCAAGTGCGTACTAGGCCCCGTAGTGTTGGGGCGCAGGCACAAACGATGGCTAGGTTGGTCTCCACGGCGGAGAGAGTAAAGCTCATAGTGTAGTGCTCAAGAAACCGGGCGTCCGAGTAGAAGAGCATGTACAGAAAGACGAATCGCGCGATTCCTATCAGTGTGACACTGAGCAGTCACGTGTCAGCAGAGCGCCATGTGCAGACAGCAGCGCGACAAACTTACATAGTCCCCAAAAGGAACACATAGAGCGTGGCCAGCTTGAGACGGCGACCCATTTCTGTTGCTTTGAATATCCAGATCGGTACTCCAAGAGTGAAGGCGTCCGTCAAGAGATTCAACCCGGTCTGCGATAAGTAGAAAACCGGCTGGTTGATACACTTGTGCTCAAGAGTCAAGTCCCAGAACGACGAGACGGGCGTACATTGACCGACGGATCCGCCAAAGACAGCAACCATAAATGCCAAGTTGATACCGTTCAAGCAATGAATAACGACACGAAACCGACGTGTATGCCCCCCTAGCTGAAGAAGGAAGACCAGGATGGATGACTTGATGAGAGCCAGGGTCGGGAAATAAAGAAGGTGGACCACATACGTCCAGATAAGCGCCATTCTCGGGTTATACTGAGACGGAATCTGGTCGGCCCTAATCCCGACGAAGTTGGTTACAATCCCTAAACGTGTGTTAGTTCGCGATCCCCAACCGACCCTATCGCCGACGTTCCTGCACCGGAGTTGAGCATTGAGAGACGCCCAACTGGATGAGAACCCACAATAATATGATCCAATCGTCAAGCCGATGGAGAATAACTGAGGGCGTTCATGTTAGGATAACCACACATCACGACCTCGGAGGAACATGGTTCATACCATTGATAGACAGGCAAACACATCGTCTAATTGTCACGGAGCCATGGCCATCTCGTCAGCTCCCTTCTCTCGCACCGCCAAGAGCCAACACCAGACGGCGGAAACCTACCAGGACCCAAGAGTGTTGATGGATGGCGGAACGTGCCCGGCCCCTGGCTCTTGAAGCAGACCTTACTGTAGAGTCGGAAAACCAGCACGATGAAGGCCAGAGCAGGGAAGAAGAAGTTGATGGCGAGGCCGAACCGCTGGAGCGGCGAGCTCGGATAGGAGGTGGGCTCTTCCATAGTTTTGCGAATTGGTACCGGCTACAACATCACAGGTGGCCTGGGGGCGTTTGCGATCGTCGTATGCGCGTGTCGCACAGGCATGGTGACGCGCTCCTCGAGTCGGCGGAGAACGGCGGGCACCCTGACGAGGCGCGACAAAAGCGACGAAATTCCTCACCCAAATTGACGGCGCCAATCGAGAGCGACGCGGACGGCGATGTTGGCGGGATGAAAAGCGGTTTTCTTTGGCCGATCTCGTGACGGCGCAGCAGAGCAGAAAAGAGGAAAACCCGGGACTTCTGTGTGCCCGGGGGGACGCGGCACCAAGGCAAGGGCCGCAGGGGGGGGGGTTGGTAGGGGTGTACTCTACTCTAGGGGCTGGACACAGGCCACCGACGGGTCGGGAAGGATGTCACCTCCCACCGTGACGTTATTGAGATTGGCCCTCCCGGGGGCGGGGCCACGGCCCAGGAGCTTGTCTGCGAGGGCGACCGAATCGCCTGGCTCGCAGCATGGATGCAAGGGTGCAGATTAGTCCTGACGCTATTCCTAGGCGCTATCTAATCAGGGCTAGGCGGAGCTCGAGCGCCGTGATCTTGGCTCAGTTGGCTGTGGCACAGAGCTCCCGCTCAGACGTTTTGGCGATGCGCCCCGCGGGCGACAACGCGCCAGCCGACCCAACTCCACGCAGTCGTGGTCCAGCCGTGATTGCAGCAACGTCGCCCTCACCTCGGAATACACGCATCTGGCTTAGCGTGTAAGCTTCACCTAGGCCCAGACGGCCTAGCAGGGCTGATCATTGCTCCATTGCGACGAGTTCGCGTCCAGTTCGTCCGCACAGAGCGCGTTGCGGCATCGCGGAATGCGGGGGTGAATCGGCGACGATCGGAGTATCCACGCCGGAGTGCAACAGCTGGGTCCTTCGGGTCCCAGGGCTTGGAGACGTGACAGCCAACTGCCGGTGACAACCCAGTGGCGACAACTGCCGTCAACTACGCATATGTACGCACGAGACCGACTGACTGAGCTATTGGGTCTGATGTCTGCTCGGCCTTCGAGGGTCGCACTGGTGGCTGACTGACTTGCGTTGACTTCGAAGAGCACTGCGAGTGGGAGAGACAACAAGAAAGTTCTGGGCCTCAAGCGTCAATAGCCAAGGCCGTTCGGTGACAAGCTGCTGTCGTGGCTTAAGGAAAAAGGTCGCAGAAAGGGAAGGATAAGCGAATTGACGAGGGGACAACACCTTGTCGGTGAATGACTCGGCGGGATGTGATCGAGTTGAGGAAAGAGGCGCCGCGGAGGGGGGGTCAAAGTGGCGACATGCATGTACGAATAAGCCCTGCTCTTTTCCTCGTGTCAATGACCGCCACCATCACCATCGCGAGCACGTACGCCTGCAACACAGATAAATGTAAATAAAAGGGTATCATGAACCTTTCCCAATCTAATCCGTGTCTCTATGCAACATAGATTGTCTTGTTCCGCTGGCACTCCCGCAATGCAGCTCGATGCACGAGCAAAAAAAAAAAATTGAAACAAAAGAAATCCCGCCTGCCTCCGTCGAATAGCTCTTCGATCCAATGTAGCAATAGTCACCCTCCCACTTCTATCCCGCAGCCGCCACCTCCCCTCCGACCCCGGGCCCCGGCAGCGCTGCCGTTGCTCCCCCCTCCCCGCACTCACTCCCGCTGACGCTACCCCCAGCCGTCTCCTCGCTCACCACTGCACCGGCCGTGCCTGCTTTCCTGGCCTTGGCCACCTCCTCCCTTCGTTTCCTGAGCCTCTCCTCCCGCATCCTCCCCTGCTCCCTCTCCGCGTCGATTGCTCTCTCTCTGCGTACCTCAACCTCCTCGCGCTTGACCACCTTGCGTAGCCCCTCTGACGCTTGGATGAGCCCGTCGATGCTGATGGCGTGGTTGGTCATCTGGTGGTTGATGTATGTATACACGCTGGCGGGCGAGTCGCATGCCAGCAGCTGGCGCTCGTTGAGCTTCAGCAGCGCCAAGGCGACCTGGAACAAGAACGTTCCGCCGTCTTGCGTGCACAGGACCACATCCCAGACGCGGAAGAGGGCCTCAGCCGAGAGACAATCGGTAAAAACAGAGAGGAACCACTGGAAAGTCATGGTCTCGAGGTCGATGCTGAGCTCTTCGAAGTGCTGGCTTAGCCGTGGCAGGATCTCGGAGACGTATTGCCGCAGGACTTGTTGGTCAGCCCGTGAGGCCAGGAGGCTGTGGTCAAAGTATCCCTGAGGAAGGATATGTTCAACAATGGCCACAAGGATCCAAAAGGCGTCCTCAGCAGTTGGGGTTATCAGAAGCAGATTGGCCGTGACTAGGTTCATCCCCTGGCAGTAGCCAACCTCGGGGTTGCGCCGCGCATAAGCAAGAAGCACCTCGTTGAGCTTTTCAACGCCAGGCCCCTTACGAAAGAATATATTGTCGGTAAGAGTGCGTGTGATGTCTGCCTTGATCTGCAGCACAATCTGCGCATCATCTTGATCTTCCGGCCGGTTGACGATGTCGTCGTAGTAACCGGGGACTCGCATGGCTTTTGCGCCACAGCACTCAGTCCAGATCTTTGCACGGTATGCTACCGGAACGCCGCCGAGGATGAGCGACTTGAACTCGTTTGCTTTCGCCCGGCCGACCTTACCCTGAATACCTAGACTGGCAACCCCCACTAGCTCGCCGTCGGCGAGTCGGGTCTCAGGCATCACGGCCGTAGCTCGCTGAAACCTTGCTTCGGCTGCAGACGCAGCTGCTGCTGCCGCCGCTTCTCCGTCACGTTTCCTTTCGGCTCTGACCTTGCGAAGAAAGTCGTTCCATCGCACAGTCTTCTCCCTTTGCAGTGTGTCGTGAAGCTGGCTAAGATTTTGGAGGAGGAGCTTGACAGGCTCGGCATCCTCCTTCGCCAACATCGCTGTAGTCTGCTCGCTCTCTGGTGACGACGGCCGGGTCTCATTTTCCATCGGGGTTATCGCAGCCGTCGTGGTTGCGGATGGAAGAAATCCCCTTTCCTCCGATGTGATTAGACCAGGCGATTTTGGAACTTCGCCGCCCTCCATGACCTCGAATCCCTGGACGGCCATCGAGGGCGTATGGGATAAAAGTTCCGTAGGGAATGTTGCAATCTTCAGATAATCCTGCCACCTCTTCGGCTTGGCCTCTTCTTTTAAATCTTCTGTCGAAGATGGAGAATCAGGCCGGCTATCACTGAGGGCATCCGCCTTGCTGCTAGAACTGTCTTCTATCACGACCGGTGACAGGTTGTTCCGTCCGTTTGTCAGCATCTCGGTGCGGCTGCCCTGCTTGACATGGCGCGCACTCTTGGCCGCCTCTCGTTGCCGCTTTTTTCGCCGCTGGTCATAGATGAATCCAAACCGATCCGTGAGATATTCGGCACCGTTATAGTTATTGTATATGTGTGTTAAGGTAGGTGGTTGAACCTCTGGCGGCAGTATCCTGTCCATCTCCACAGGCCCATAGCTCTGCTGTCTTGAAACCGCGTCCCTCGCCTGGGTTGAATCTACCGCGTCCCAGCGCTCCTGGAGCTGGGTCCGCGCAGCAACGTCCGTGACTCGCACCGTCCCGCCAGCTGTGCGTCGCATCGCCATTAAGGCCTTGGGACCTCCCTGGGCCGAGACCGCGCGAGCAGAAGCACTTGCGTTACTAGACACAGACGGCGTACGGAGCGAGCCTCCGACTTGTGCGCTGGTTGCGCGACCGCGAATTTCACTCTCTCGCCCAACCGTCGCACCACCTGCAACGAGCCGAAGCGCTAGACTAGCCAGCGAGGGCTTCCGGCTCGCATGGGCCGAGTTGATGCTCGATGCTCTGCTTGAGCTGCGCACCGAGTCTGTTTCAGGGGGGTTGAACAGGTCCTCGGCCAGAGTGGGTCGCCGCTCCACCACCGGGGCGGCCCGGATGACCGTTTGATGCGGCCTGTTCGGGTCGCCGTTCAGACTGACGCTGCTGGCCCGGCTGCCCTTCTTCGCCGTGCTTCCGCCCCATAGATATTCCTTCCATCCTCGCATCGTCCCTTTGGGCATCTCCGTCTCAGAGGTCGGCAGGGATAGCGCGCTTGCTCGAATGGTGGCGTCATTCAAACCAGTTCCGCCGTAGGGAGACCGGACATCGTCCGACATCGCGTCCGTCATGAGATCAGAGACTCCCTCCATAGTCCTCCGCCTTATTACACCAGTGGCTTTCGTCTCCTGCTCGACTGCCCGCAGCCTCGTTTCCAAGTCTAGATTAGAGAGACCGCACTCCAAGATTATCTTCCTCAGCGCCCGCTCGCGGTCGTCAGCGCGGCGGCGAAGCGACGCGATTTGCGCATCCCGTACCGCCAAGTCTCCAGCAATCTGCCGTACCAGATTGACAGCTCCGTTCCGCGCAATCAGGCGCTCAATGTGCTCGTCGTCTGCGAGGTTTAATGTGCCAGGGATTCTTGCAGTAGACAGCGGTGCATCCTCAAACAGCGCGCCGCGCGATGTCGAGGGTGGCGATACGGTCGTCAGACTGTCGACGATAGAAGGCGTCCGGCGATGCTCGTGCTGCTGCGGGTACTGGTCCGGATCCATGGAGGCGCCGGAGCGCTTGCGTGAAGACAGAGTTGAGGCGTCATCGATGCCGAAGAAGGCCCTTTCGTCGCGGGGCGACTCGGGCGAGAAGGAGGGAAAGGAGGTTAGCGACTTGTCCGAGGCGGCGATAGACGAAGCTCTACTCGAGGGCTGCGACGTCAGCTTCTTGCGCGCGCGCACTGTCCCCGAGCGGTAGCTCTTCACCGAGGCGGTGGTGGATTGCTGCGAGACGGATCGCTCGAGCGGGGCCGAAGAAGCAGCGGGCGTCTCCTCCATCCTGCCGGGTCAGAATGCCTCATGATCCTCGGCGTCGCAGACCTGGGAGCGGGATTTCAGGTTGGGAGCTGTTGGGTTGTTGTGGCAATATTCCGTCATGGAAGAAACCGGAATGGGCGATGTGTCGTGAACTGGTGGGGGGGGGGGGGCAAGT
>Ga0247760_1000086_pt1 | contig 88501 bp, 79 predicted proteins | sample UWRJL171409R4_FD_179936 | JGI IMG/M metagenome (GOLD analysis project Ga0247760, IMG submission 179936) | Plant litter microbial communities from Arlington Agricultural Research Station in Wisconsin, United States - UWRJ-L171-409R-4 | ecosystem: Environmental > Terrestrial > Plant litter >...
CCATCGCCTCGACGGCCTCTCCCTTCGCGCGGGGACCGACCTGTCAGCTGGCCAATCGATCACCGACTGCGGCCATTGCGGAGGGGACCCGATCCCGGCCCGAACTTCGATGGCTGGCACCATGGGTCCGGCTGGTCCCCTTGATCAGCGACCCTTTTCTGCGATGGGCGCTGCATGGCGTCGCGCGACAGCTGGGTGGCTGGCTCGCGGTCCCCTCGTCCGACCTTGCGCCCGCTGCCGAGAATCTTCCAGTACCCCCCCAAGCCCCGACGCCATGTCCAGCAGCGGCAACCCGTGATGTTGTCCAATCCCTTGGGCGTGCCCGACTCGCCTCGTCCATTCCGCGCCGGCCCCAGACCAGACCGCGCGCGGTCCCGACACAGCCGCAAGGCGCGTCCGAAGAAGCACGACACCGACGATAGCAACGATCGATCAACATGAACAAGGCTCCTGGCAGATCTTTTCCCGCCGGCCGGTCTGGCGTGTCGGTTCCCGATCCTGGCACCTACGACGCCGTGCTCCACGCGTATCTCTCCCCGATCAGTCCCTCCCGATCGCCTGGGGGTTTGAGTGGTGTCAACACTGCGCTTGCAACACCTGACCTTCAGCGTGGAATATCCACAGCGGCCCATTCTTTCCATGGCTTCCACCAGGCCGCGTACCCAGCGGACGGGATGATGACTCCCGTGACCTTCAGCCCCTTCACGCCGGTGCCGCTGGCGAACCAGCAAGGCTACTTCGACCTGGCCCCTTCTTGGCAGGGCGGCGACTTCGCTGCGTACACCGAAGCGCAGGCCGGCATAGCCAACCCCTCGACAGATTCCCATTGTGCCCCTATGGACACTTCGGCGATCGGTGCCTCGTTGCTGCCGAGCTTTCCCAGCGCTTATCAAGCATCCGATCCGGTCTCCCCGACCTCCATCCCCGACCGAAGCGACGACGCGCTAGACGAAGAAGAGAACCAACAGGAATGGCCACGCCTGCATACAGGAGACGTTGATCTTCCTAGCCCAACAGCACCATTTACACCCCTTAGGCTTGAGGCGGCGCGATCGTCGATGTCTGTGACAGAGTCCAAAGGAGCCGACACGGGTATGACATACAACACCGATCGCGCCCTTCGGGGTCGGCTTACAATCGGGACGGGGAGATTCAAGTAAAGACTGACGCGAGAGCGCACCAGGGCCCCCCCGGAAAGCAACACGAGAGCGCAACCGCATGGCGGCTACCCGATATCGCATCAAAACGATGCGAACCATGTCAGACCTCGAGGCGGAGTGCAGCCATCGCGAGAAGCAAAACCAAGGCTTGCGTGCTTGTCTCGTCCGACTGCGCGGCGAAGTGCTCGAGCTCAAGACCGAAATATTGCGGCAATCGGACTGCAACTGCCCCTTGATGCGTGGCTATGTGTCGGCAGAAGCGGAACGGTTCGTTGCGTCGATGACAAAGAGAGAGCCTTGGGCCGGCGAAGAAAGAAGCAGCTTGAAAGATGGGATCATCAAAGGGGCAGATGATTGGGATTACAACAACGCAATCCTGTAACAGGGGACAAAGGAACCCAAAACGGACGGCAATAGGGTTTTCGATGATCTGACGACTGATGACATAGGATTGCTATTTACTTGCCTTAGTGATTTCAAAGGGGGGCCCTTCAATATTTAGTTGATTAGGCTTGACCGATATCTGGCATACTTATTTGACCACCGCCACGGCTCAATCTTGCCTCGCACAGCTTTCTGTCACTGGACACTCAGCGAAACGGATAGCCAGAAACCCCAGAGATCCTTGGTACCTAGTGTTACGCACCTCGGTGAGGCCTACTGTTGAGGCCTACTGTTGAGGCCTACTGTTGAGGCCTACTGTTGAGACCTACTGTTGGTCTGCCAAGTCCTCCGCTCAAGGGTGCCACCCTGCCTGTGACATGGTCGCTTGCTTCCCTTTGCTGCCATTCCGTACCGTCTGGAGAGGAAGCGCAGCCCGAGAGACAGCGATGGGCCACGCTGGCGAGCTTGGTCTCCCAGATCCTTAAAAGCTTTCGCCGTGGGAGCTTGAGCCTCGGTCCGGTGGCGCCTCGGGGCTCGTGCCGATCAGCGGTCGGGTGACCAACAACACTGGTGGCAAATGGAAGCACCGTGCAAGCAGAAATCCATATTGACACGCAATGGAAGAAATCGGTTGGCATTCTTTTTGCGACCGCTCGCTGCTATGAGGGGAGCCTCATATCATTCGTCTCGGGTGTCTAAAACCGGAACACGCTTACGCATGATGCCGAGTGGGCAAGTTGCCTTGGTGGTATGGAACGTCGAAGCTGTGAGGGGCGCCTCGGTCAGGGGCGTCGGGCGACGGTCCGGGCCGACACAAGCGGCCAATGTTCTGGTCCAAGCGCGTGCTGCGCTGGCGTTTCTGGTGCCGTGCTGCCGATGTTGGATTGCGGGCTTCGTTTGCCGGAGGAGCAAGCGCTTGCCGCCGCTGCCATGCGCGGAGCGGTCGATGGGTGCACCGGGACGCGGAGTGTGGGATAGGTATGCGAGGAGGAGAAGCTTAATAGCTACCGGGCTCACCAACCTACGGTCTACGGATTGCTTATCGGTGGATGGACCCCGCAGACCTCCTGCCAACAATGGGACCTATGGGCATCGGGGCTGCCTACGCAACATCACACGGCCCGGCGACACCAGCCACTCAGAGCACCAACCCGGATCCTTCATCGGGACAGAATGGTGCGTCGTCGGCTATGGCGCGTCGTCCTCGGTTATGTCGGCAACAGTGCAATACGCCGGAAAGGGGCTAGATTAGCTGATGTCTGGGCAGGGACGTACACACACGACAACCGCCACCCTGACACATGGCATATTCTCAAACCAGGCTTGCCGCAAAGGAGCTTGGCTTGTCGCGCTACCTTAAGGCCACGGCTGGGAGTGGCTTTTAGGTAGTCTTGTAGGGGCCCCGGTCCGCCATCGGGATCGCATCAAAGCAACCCGGCTTCCCTTCGACGTGCTGCTGGGGGGGCTGCACGAGCTCGACGACTTGAAGGCGGGACCACGTCATCAGCTGCTACTGTGCCGGCCTGTCAGTGGGGCCTTGGTGCTGCATCTTGGGGTGCTGGAGGAAAGGGGCTGCTCTTCGGCTCACCATCCGGGGTTGCAATATGGCAGCCTCGGTCGCACGAATCGGCCCGCAGATGCCCGCAGAAATGGGGACTTTGGCGACACGGTTGGGGATAGCTTTACTTTGCTAAAGGGCTCTATTCTGGCTATTCTGAGCGTTTGGAGACGCTCGACCGAAGTTGGAGGTCGCTGCTCTAACCAGTCCGGTCCTGGGCTGACTTCCGCGAAGACAGACTCAGCGGGACAACCCCCCGTGGACAACTCCCCCGGGGCCGTGTGTGAGCAACGACCACCTCCCGACGATCTTTTTCGGCACAGCAGCGGCGTCAGTTCGCTGCTGTCCGAGCCTCGGGGCGAAATCGCCTCCTCCGGGCCCTGCAACGGGCATTGGCCGCACCTCAACGCGGGCGAACGCAGGACTCCCGTTGGACGGCGCATTCGTCACGAGGATGCAATTCCAAATCTTTTACGATGCGACTGATGGATCGGAGCTCGGGGGGCGTTCAGACAACCGAGGTAAGTTCTCCGGTTGGGTGGGATACCAGCCGGTTATCAACACATTCAGCTCCAAAGTCGGAAGACGGCGTGGCGAGTGCGCTGCTTGAGCGTGCCAAGGCCCACCACTTCGAGACGCGAGCCGCGCGACAAATGAGATTTCTCACAGTTCGCACTTTCCCGACCTCGGGGTCGGCGAAGCAACACGCCACCACGTGATTTTCGCCCCATATCCCTACTCCCGTCCCACCTTGCAAAATTTCTGATCGAAAAAAGCTGCCACACTCTCATTGGAGCAGACAACATTCCGCGTTGCAGCCGTTTGCGAGCCACTGGATAATTGGGGAGAATTGTTTGGCTGGTGGGACCATCAGCCGACGCCCATCCGGAGCTGCGCGGGCGGGCGATGACGCGCATGGCAAGGTGGCCGGGGTGGGCCCCGCCAGCCAACTTCATCACGCTTCATTATTTTTATTTTGGCGCTGCCTGTCTCATATCGTCCGCCATCTTCTACGGCTCGTCGACGTCTGAATTCCGCGTCAGCTATGTTGACTCCCTGTTTCTGGTCGTTTCGGCCATGACCGAGTCGGGTCTCAACACAGTCAATCTCAGCCAAATCAACACGGGGCAGCAGTTCCTCCTCTGGCTTCTGATGGTGATCGGCAGCTCCATATGGGTGTCCATCTGGACCGTCTTGTTCCGGAAGCACGCGTTCGAACACCGCTTCAAAGCCGTCGTCAAAGCCGAGCGCGAGCGGGCGCTAAAGCGCCGCGGGGACCGGAGAGCACTGCCAGTGCTGGAACGAATCCGATCAGTCACTAAGAATCCGGGCACCCTGCCGCCCCGAGATCAGCTGCAAGGGCCACCAGCGAACGCTGGCCCCGGTTCCAGTCGTGGGCACACTACTGACATCCGCACGCCGACCGGGTCTGGCCGAGTTGAAGAGATCGTCGAGGCAGACGACACGCTAGTTGCTAACGGAGGGCTACGTCTCGACGGCCACATCGCATTTGCATCGGAGCCCAGAGCAGTTTCTGTCACATCGCTTCATCAACCCGAGGACCAGCTCTGCCGGAGGTCCCATCGATCGCTCTCCACTGCCGAGAAAGAAGCCGTCGAGGAAGACGGCGACGACGAGGATACGTTCCACTGGCGGCACATTCTCACAAACAACACCGTCGGTCCTAATGCCCAGTTCCATAATCTCACCACCGTGGAGCGGGAACGGCTGGGCGGGTGCGAATACCGAGCCCTGAAGATGCTCGCAATTGTCGTCCCCCTCTACGCGTTCCTGTGGCAACTTCTCGGTGCTGTCGGCATCGGCGCCTGGATCGCTCGCAACTCGCCCGATGTCGCAACCTCCAACGGCGTCAACCCCTGGTGGGCCGGGATTTTCTATGCCATCTCTGCGTTCAACAACAACGGAATGTCGCTTATTGATTTGAATATGATCCCTTTTCAGCAGGCCTACTTTGTACTCATCACCATGGCGCTGTTGATTCTTGCTGGCAACACGGCGTACCCCTTGTTCCTGCGGCTGATTTTCTGGGGCATCTGGAAAGCTCTCAAGTTGATCACTGCCGAGGACGCATTTTGCGATACAAAATCCACCTTGGAATTTATCCTGAATTACCCCCGCCGTGTATATACCAATTTATTCCCCTCCCGTCCAACCTGGTGGCTTTTCTTCATGGTCCTGCTCCTCAACGGAACTGATTGGGTTTTGTTTGAAGTATTGAACATTGGAAACCCCATCATCGAAAAGATTCCCCTCGGCCCGCGGATCCTGGACGGCTTATTTCAAGCCATCGGTGAGTTCTCCCCTCTAACCCCAAGCAACCCGCCCTGACTTTGCCGAATCTAGCTGTACGAAGCGGGGGCTTCTACGTCATTCCTATTTCGGCAGCGTACCCAGGCCTCCAGGTCTTGTACATGATTATGATGTACATCTCAGTTTACCCCGTTGTCATCACAATGAGACATTCCAACGTCTACGAAGAGCGGTCCCTCGGGATCTACGCCGACGATCCGAGACGTGCTAGGGACATGGAGGATGTGGAACACTCTCTTCTGGGCACCGCCGGCACGGCGCTGAGGAAGACCTTCTCGTTCCAAGGGGTTGGCGTTCGCGCAGCAGCCCAGGACGAGAAGCAAGGCAGGATCAATTTCATCAGCCAGCAGATACGCAGTCAGCTGGCCCACGACCTGTGGTGGCTTGCGCTCGCCGTGCTCATCATAACCATCAGCGAGACAAAGCACTTCCTCCAGGATCCCGTTACGTTCAACGTTTTCAACGTTCTCTTTGAGGTGGTATCTGCATACGGCACAGTCGGCATTTCAGTTGGTTTGCCCACTCAGAACTACTCTTTCTCAGGTGCCTGGAACCCCGGGAGCAAGCTGGTTCTCTGTTTGGTGATGCTGAGAGGGCGGCATCGTGGCTTGCCCGTTGCCTTGGATCGTGCCATCAGACTCCCTAGCGAGGAGCTGCTGCGTGACGAGGAAGAGGATAGTAGGATTCGAGCAAGGAATCGGATCGCTAGCCGGGCGACTAGCGTTTGATGGCAACGATCACAGACCGCACAGTTTGGTGCGACAAAATATATCCTAGACGAAGCATTCGCCTGCCTTCAGCGACTAATTAATTCACGTGTTTTCTCTATTCAACATATAGCTCCGTCAAGTTGGCCTCCGACACTAGACCACCGCCGAGCCTTGCCACTTGATCTCGGCCTTGAAATGACCCGCTGTCATTATCATGTTGATGTTGCATCAGGGCAGGAGGATCAGAGGCGGGAGGCGACGGCACAGACTGGTTGCTCTTCCCGGCCAAGGTCAACCCCTCACTGAAGACGCTCAGTTGAACAGTTCATTGGCGGGGATGACGGAAGGATTTCCATCCCAGTCTTTTGCGCTGTTCTGGAACCTTGACAGCGCGGTTGGGTTCTGCAGAGACACGACCTATGGCGTCGAGCCGGGCCCTGCGTTGCCCTACAATTGGTTTGCAGAGTGTGGTTAGCATGATATATTGCAGGTTTGACGCATGGCGGCTTGCATGCATTGACCGTAATTTGAGTGATGCTGTGCGAACCGACCGCGAGCTGATAAACCCCTCACAATCCCACTCGGTGGCCCAAGTCAAAGACTGGATGTACACCAATACGTTTTTCTTGTGCAAGAAAGAAAGAAACAATTGACACAATGAGTAGCCCTCCGATAGCAAACGCCGGCCAGACAGTTGAGGCGGAACCGATCGTAGTTGTAAGTGACTATCTGAATGCATTCCGGATTACAGAAAGCGTTGTTTCAAGTGCTGACCTACAAACCAACACAACAGGATGCTGCACTCCCAGGACTTGTGGAAACCGATTCTGTCTACCATGATCAGTTTGTACCACTAAGCCTGGCGTATCAAGACAACTGAGCTAACTAACCTGTCCAGGGAGTCGGCCTTGCACTCGACCGCCTCCCTCAGCTCGTCCATCTTCAACTACCGCAAGGTACACGGGCGGACATTTCAAAACTTCAAGGACGCTGAGTACTGGGGACCCAATGATGACAAACAAAACAACGCACTGGATCTCCAGTGAGCGAAGAACCCATACCAGCACGAATGCGTCTCTGACTTGCAATCCAGCCACCACATGACGATGCTCGTACACGATGACAAACTCCATCTTTCCCCCGTCGAGAACCCCCAGAAAGTGCTCGATATAGGCACGGGCACGGGCATCTGGGCCATGTGAGAGCCCTAGACCAAACGCAGGACCGTCCTACTATCCTGACACAGACAGGGACTTTGCCGACCAATACCCTTCCGCCGAGGTCATCGGAACAGATCTCTCCCCCATCCAGGTCTGGCGGAACTCTCTCTCTCTCACGTGGAGGGTTAGTGCTGATATGTGTGTCATCGGACAGCCCGACTGGACGCCACCCAACTGCAAGTTTGAGCTCGACGATGCTTCGCTAGACTGGACGTTTGCCGACAACTCATTCGACTTCATCCACATCCGCTACCTTCTCGGCTCCATTGATGACTGGTCGAAGCTGTACAGGCAAGCCTTCCGCTGCCTCAAGCCCGGCGGCTGGATAGAGCACACCGACTGCTCCGTCCAGATCCAAGCCGACGACGGCTCCCTCCCCAAGGACAACATCTACAACCAGTGGAACTCGTTCTTCGTCGAAGCTGGCACCATAACCGGACGGACCTTCAACGTCGTGGAGAACGACCAGCAGGGCGACTGGGCGAGGGAGGCGGGCTTTGAGCCCTCGACGGTAAACATCCACAAGTTCAAGATGCCCTTTGGTACCTGGCCTGCGGAGAAGAAGTGGAAAGAGGTCGGCATCTACAACAGGACTGCAAGCATCGAGGGCTTGGAGGGGTATGGCTTGTATGTCGGCACTCAGATTCTGGGATGGCAAGTCCCTGAGCTGCAGGTGTTTTTCGCAAAGGTCCGCGCCGCCATGCTGAACCCGAATTATCATGCGTACAATCCGTGGTGAGTCGATTTTGTTGCTACCGTTTTGTGGGGATTATTGGGGGCTGACTGACTGACTGCTTCGTATAGTGCTACGCTGTTTGCACAGAAGCCATTGGCTGCTGTCTAGTTATTCCAGAGCGTCTTGTGGAGGGTGGCGCTGGGTTTGCTTGTAGTTTTGCTCATGGTGGCCATCTTCTATCGTCAAATGGTCTTCCTGTAGTATAAAGGGCCTTTCACAATTTGAGGGCCGATTGTGGTAACTCTGGCCTTTCTGTCCTAGTACAAAGCATTGTGAGGATTCTAATAAGGCGTGTTCGCATGGAGAAAAGACACCCTTTTTAGCCGTATCAAAGCACCCAGTGCCAGGACACGACTAGCGGTAAGTCGATGACTCTAAACTCAACCGACTTTGGATATCCCAGGGCTAGCCAGCTCGCCAATTTCTGTATCTCACGACCCAGGTTCTCAGGAAAGCCAAATATATGGTCATTAGATTCAAAGTCCGAGATATCAAGCTTAACGCAGTATAGGAGCGGGAAAATGCAAGCATGCCCGGCAAAGTTTCTTCTCACCTATCTCCGAACGCAGGGGAAGTCCAGCGGGCGAACTTACTGAGGTCGCACAAGTGTAGACCACGCTCAGCTATTTGATCTATCACTCCATCAATTCGGGCCCTCAACTACAGCTACGCGTTCAAACTTGTTACCCAAGTCAACAAGGGGCTCTGATAAGCATTTAGTATGCCTCTGACGCCCAAAATAGGAGGAGACAGGGGTCAGTGAGTGAGCAGACCAACCAATCCACCAAATGCGGCGAGTTTTTCAGAGGGGAGCACTGGAGATGGAGTCCAAGGCCGAAAGGTGCCGAAAGGGGGCCAAGTGGGGCCGGTGATCCTGACAGTGGACCGCCCGTTTCGCATAAGTTTGGGCGCGTGGGTGATAGGACCTAACAGGCTTTCCACGCCGGTGTTCCCTAACGCGGATTGCAGTGGGGTTTTTTTGCTCTTTAGTTTGAGAAATAGGCGGCGATGGCAGTGAGTAGCCCAGTTTCATCGGCTCTCGGCATGTTGACGACGCGCTGGTAAGAAGCGCCAAGAGGGGGTGGGGTTTAGATTCAGGGGAAATTCGACAGCTCCAACGAACACTTCACGCGAAACGGCTGCTACTGAACGATGATGTGGATGCGGGCGGCTTCCGAGGACAGGCCTATTCAACGGGGACCACCAGCGGTCAATCAAGAGTTGCAACTACGGTCATATCCACTCGTGATCTAGCAGAGTCGGAGTTCGCGCTCAACAGCTCGTATCATTTCCGCGAGATGGTTTCAACGAGTAGTAATCGGCGGCTGATGACCCAGCGGGTCGACCGTTCTTTCATCTCGTATCACACCGCGCCGCTCGGGGAATAGCTGCCGTGCCGTCGCGTTTGACTTTACCCTGCGCGCTCCCCGGAACTGAGTGCGAGCCTTAAGAAAAATCCGGGCTATGACGTCGGGCCGGCACAGAACGAAGGGAATGGAGGATGTGGTGGACCAGCCAAGCGTACCAAGGAGCCCGAGGACCTGGGGACGGAAATAGTCCAATAACAGCAGGGCAGTCTGGGCAGACTGGGCAAGCGGGAGTGCAACAATCGTTTTTTTTTCCTGGGCTAAAATCGAGGACGAGAGCAGCCAGCTGAAGACCTCGTACATACTGCGGAGTCGAGTCGCATAGGGGTCAGTCGGGGCGCTTGGGCCTCGCATCCCGTCGAGTTCGGAAATCTCGTGTTTACAAATTTCGCCGAGCGAGTCACCTCACAAAGCTGGTTGTCGGCAATCTGTGCCGGCCTACGAGCACACCTGCTGCGCGTTTGCGCATTGAAGCTGTGCCGCTTTGAAGTCGCATCACGCATCGCCAACAGAATGAGTGTGTAGCACGACGAGCTTGTTGACAGGATAGGATGCCTCTGACTCGGTGGCGGTCAGCGGGCACGTGGATCGCTGGATTTGATGTCGCAACCTGAACCGAGCTGCCACACAGCAGGGCCTTTCATTCGAAGCGGCCCTCTCCGGGGGGCATCGGTTGGCCCGCGCACAACCCGCTAGCGCACGGTCAGATCTTGCGCCAGCAGCGCCACCGCCGTGCTGTTTGGGATAGGGCGGGGGAGTCGCACGCAATCGAAAGTTCTGACAGCCAGCCACCTGCTCTAGCCCCGCGAACGCTGCGCGGCCGCTTGCGATTGCGCCAGAAGCACCCCTCTGCATTCCTCTGGGTTTCGGAGGCTGTTGATGTCGCCGAAAAGATGGTGTGCACCGCCAACAGTCTAGCGGGCAGTAGTCCAACGTCGGCTGCGCTGCCCACGATCGACGGAAGGCATGACAGGCGGCTGGCGGGAGGGCTCAGCGGCGCGCAGAGGGGGCCTTGACTTCCGAGCCTCTCCTCGCGAGCGGGCCGCCAAGCAGGGCACGACTCCCGTCGTACGAGAAGAACGAAAGGCGGAAAAGGCAACGTGCCTTCGTATCCTCCGTTTTTGGAATGCTGTGGGTTCGCAGGAGTCGGATTGGGGCATTGAATCCTTCAACCATTGACGCAGCAGGAAGCCAGCAAGGCACTCATTTCCCATTGTCTGGGCGCTCCACAGTCATGGCTCGCCAGTGGACAAGCTCTGCCAAGAAGGGATTGGCGTCGCATCCCCCAAGCCGAGCCGGCGCGGAGCCAGCGTGGAGCAGACGCAGTATTGCAGCCACCCAAGCCACCCCGGCCCGTGGGTGCCTAACCCCTACCCGCTCGTCGCTTCCTCCTGCGTGGGAGGTGGGCCGCGACGCTGCGCAAGAACCGGGGTTTGCGCTCGAGTGTGTGCTGCGATGCGGCATCAAACGTTTTGTGCCTATCCCTTATTGGCACCTCGCCGCCGCAGCCAACCCCCCCGGAATAGGGGTGCCACACCTGGGCGACGCGGATATTATTAAGGACATTAACGTTAGCTGGCTGCAGGCGAGCTGCCATTGGCGGAGACGCCATGCACGATGGGCGGCGATGGGAAATGCTCCATGCTGAGCTGGCGCTGGTGCGTCTTGGTATGCCTGGGCGTGCCAGACGGCCAGCTCCAGGGGACGCGCGCTTTCGCAATAAAGAGGCGTGTGGCCCGCGCCCATTCGGGAGCCGGCCCCTGGTGTTGAGAGGTTACTGTCACTCCCCGTCGTCCAGTCGTTGTCACTCGCTTTTTCCACTATTTCGTCATCATGAGACTGCCCGACGCTCTCATCGCCCTTGGGGCCGGAGTCCTCGCTTCGAGCCCGCTCGTGGCAAGCCATTCGCTTGAGGGGAGGTCCGATGTGGCTGCGGGCCTGCAGAAGAGAGCCGCCGCCGGCGCGAAGTGCGGTCCCGCCGGAGGGAACGCCGTGTGCAACGCCGGACTGTGCTGCTCGGAGGCTGTGAGTAGCGTGGTGTGACGGAGGCACAGCGAGAGTAAAAACTGACGGGATATCCAGGGAATATGCGGCACCGGTGGTGAGTTCTGCACGGCGCCGGGGTGTCTCCTCGCCTACGGCCCGGCCTGCGACGGCAACACGCGCCCCGAGGGCGCCGACACATCGAACACGCCGCGTCCCAAGTTCGGCAGCGTCCCCTACGGTGTCGACATCAGCTCGTGCACCGTCCCCGGTAAGCTGGGTCTGACGTTCGACGACGGGCCGTACATCTACACCGCCGCTCTTCTCGACATCCTGAAGAAGAACAACGCGCGCGCCACCTTCTTCATCACCGGCAACAACGCCGGCAAGGGCGCCATCAACAACCCCACCTCGGGCTACGCGCCCATCGTCCAGCGCATGGTCGCCGAGGGCCACCAGGTCGCCTCGCACACGTGGTCGCACGAGAACCTCGACTCGCTCTCACCTGCCCTCCGCCGCCAGCAGTTCATCTACAACGAGATCGCCTTCGTCGGCGTCATCGGCGTCATCCCCACCTACTTCCGCCCCCCGTACACCGTCTGCAACGGCGAGTGCTACGCCGAGCTCGGCTCTCTCGGATACAAGGTGGTCAACTACGACGTCGACCCGAGGGACTGGGAGAACGAGGGCGTCAACGCTAGGGCCACCTTCACCAAGGCCCTCGACTCGGGCGCCCAGTCCGAGTGGCTGGTGCTCGCTCACGACGTGCAGCCCAACACCGTCAACGGCTTCGCCCAGTTCATGATCGACAAGGCCCGCGCCCTCGGCTTCGAGATCGTCCCCGCTGGCGAGTGTCTCGGCGACCCCGAGACCAACTGGTACCGCGACCCGAAGACCGGTGCCGCCCGCTCCGCCCGCGGCGCTGGCCCCGTCGAGCCCGAGCCGCCCAAGGTGTCGACCTCCTCGACATCCAGCGGCAGCACCGCCACCACCACCAGCACGAGCCAGAAGAAGGTTGTCGTTACCCCGACCCCCGTCCCGACGTTCAAGGTCACCGAGCTCCCAAGGAATTCCACCACCTCGGCGTCCAGCACCGTGTCGAAGAGCAGCAGCTTCTCGACCTCCGCCACCACCACCGGCAGCTCGACGGGCACCGGGACACCTTCGCCGTCGCCGTCGCAGACAGGTGGCGCCGACCTCGCGAGGCCAGGCATGTGGCTTGGGTTACTCGGGCTGGGGCTCGGCTTGGTGCTGGCTTAGACGCGTTGGACATTAATTATTTTCCCCAATCGGGATTAATTGTTTCGGGACTGGTTATTCTGTGCAGCGGCAGCCTGAATAAGAATATTCAGTCGACCGGTTGCGACGTTTGGATGCTGCATATGTTTGCATGTGTGCCATGTCATGTTGTTTGGGCGGCAGCGGCTTGTTTGGGATGGAAGAAGATATACCTTGGTTGAGATGCCGGTTTGGGGCACGGCACGGCGCGGCACGGCGCCGCGCGGTATGGATGCCGTGACGGGATGCGATGCGAGATGAGTTGAAGGGAGGATGAGTTGGAGAGCGTAGGAAACGCAGTCATGACCTTTCCCCGCTTCTTGTGAGCGGCTCACGATAGCCGCTTGCGTATCTGGTTCTTTATGGCATCTATACATACCTACATATCCATATGCTACACTGCATGTTAATAGATTGCAATACCCATTTCGCTTCAGACTTGTTCAGTTGCTGTGGCATTCTGTGGGCATTGACGGTGAGGTATACACTGCGACGCACTGCGGTCTGGGTAGGGCTTTCCGGGCTGGATAATATCCGGCTGTGGTGTAATACATCAGATGATACAAGGGGACGGTGCTGTTTGTTCAACTGGAAATGAACGAGACAAGGCAAACTACTATGGGTGACGGCAGGATGCGGCACTCGGATTCAAACGTCTTATAAAATTGAACCGAGGGAATATATACAGTACGAACTTGAAATATGTGTCTGAAATGCCTATGCAATGCCACCTTTGTATGTACAACTACCTCCTATGATGATATACTTACGATTCGTCATCACGCCGTAATAGTCCCCGTGAGCCGAATATCCCTCGAGCTCGCGCCAACCGAGACGCCGAAGCTGCCCGTCGGCACGATCCAGTTCTGCGTGCGCGTGTCCCAGTAGCTGAGGTCCTTGCGGCGGAGGTTGAAAGTGACGGTGCCCTTGGCGCCGGGCTCGAGCTTGATCTTGTCGAAGCCGCGGAGCTGCTTCGGCGGTGCCGCCGGTGCGGAGGACGGCAGTGTGATGTAGAGCTGAGCGACCTCGGCGCCCAACACGCCGCCGGAGTTGGTGATGGTGGCGGTGACGCTGGCGACCGTCTCGAAGAGGTCGGCTCGTCCGCCGGGGATGGTCTTGCCTGTTGCGGCGCCGCTCTTGACGGTTGAGTCGACGGTAATGTCGGAGTAGGTGAAGTTCGTGTATGCCAGGGGTCTGTTAGCTTTTGAAAACTTTCTCGATTCAGAGGAGTTGACTTACACAGCCCAAAACCAAACTCGTATCTCGGCGCAATTCCCTTGCTGTCAAAGTGGCGATAGTCCACAAACAATCCCTCGCGGAAATCATCATTTCCGCTGCTGATGCTCGCGCCATAGTCTCTCTGGCTCTTGCCAATTGTATACGGCAGCTTTCCGCTCGGCGAAACCAGCCCGTACAGCACATCGACGAGGGCATTTCCGTTCTCCTGGCTCGGCAGACCGGCCCACACAATGGCCTTGACGTTCGGCAGCGCCTGGATCGTCTCGAGCACGATGGGCCCCACGCTGTGCACCACGACAATGACGTTCTGGCTCGCCTGCGCAACCGCCTGCACGAGCTGGTTGCCGTTGTGCCAGGGGTCGAGGTTAAGCCTGTCGCCGGCCGCGCCCTGGACGGTGATGTACCCCTCGCCCGAGTTGGCCGTGATCACCACGATGGCGATATCTGCGCCCGAGACGACGCCAGACACGCCGCTGGTGCTGTCCGAGGCCTGCAGCGCGACGTTGGTGCCGTCCCGGCGCGCGCGCTCGTTGATGGCGTCGTACGGCGCCACAAAGTACGGGTACTCGGTCGAGCCGGAGCCCCAGCCCATGCCCAGCGCGCCGTCGTTGCATCCCCGGTCGACGCACGCGTTGCGGCCCTTGGGGTTGACCACGGCGGCGGAGCCGATGAGGGCGATCTTGGAGGGCTTCTTCAGCGGGAGGATGCCGCTGTTCTTGAGCAGCACGATGCCGTCGCGGGCCACGGCGCGGATGTTCTCCTTGTGGTTGCTCTGCACATTGGCCTTGATGTTGATGGTGGGGTACCCAGAGTCCTGGCCGACGAGGTACCACGCCGCGAGGATGCGCTTGGCCATGTCGTCGAGGCGCGACTTGGGCACCTGGTTTCCGCTGACGGCGTTGTTCAGGGCCGGTCCCCAGAGGACGTTGCGGCCGTTGAAGTCGCTACCGGGCATGGTCATGTCCATGCCGTTGATGGCCGCCGCGTTGGTCGAGTGCTGCGCATTCCAGTCGGACACGACGTAGCCCGGGAAACCGAGCTCGTTTTTCAGGATGCCATTGAGGATCTTGTCGTTCTCGCACGCCCACGTGCCGTTAACCTTGTTGTACGAGCACATGACGGAGGCGACGTTGGCGTGGACGGCGTCGGCAAAGGGCCAGAGGTACAGCTCGTGGAGGGTGCGGTCGTCGACGTTGCTGCTCATGGTCTCGCGGTTGCGCTCCTGCTCGTTGGCGATGTAGTGCTTGACGGTCGCCTGGACGCCCCCGGACTGGATCGCCTCGATGGTGACGGCTGTGGCGATGCCTTGGAGATAGGGGTCGGAGCCGAAGCCTTCCCAGTTACGCCCACCGTTGGGGTTCTTGCCCAGCGGTCCGGGGGCCGGTCCGAGGAGGACGTGGACGCCGCAACCCTTGGCCTCGGCCGCGATGTATGCGCCGCGCTGGCGGATGAGCTCAACGTCCCACGTCGAGGCGGCTTGTATCCCCGGCGTGAAGGCGTTTGTCCCCGTGCCGAAGCGAATGCCGAGCGGGCCGTCCTGGAGGCACAGCTGCGGGTAGTTGATGGCGTTGATCCGCGCCGTGTTGCCGACGCATGGCCCCTTGTCCCACCCGACGCCGGACACGATGCTGACTTTGTCGTTCTGCGATAACTTCCCCAGCGCAGAGGAGGCCTTCGACTGGGCGGCGGCCCACGCGTCGGTGCCGGTCGGGGCGGCCTGGCGGACATCGTGAGCGTCAGCTCCCACGAGCGATGCTCCAGCTGCGACGGCAGCGAGCAGAGAAACGGTCCGGAGATGCATTTTGGCCGCGGGTATCCTGTCGTGTCCAGAACTGTGACGCTGTTCCCAGTCCCTCCGGTCACCGGCGCGTCATGGTAGCTCGGGCCTGCGCGCCCCCTTATACCACTTGCCCTGGGAAATCTGCCTGCTGCGCGACAATTGCCCAGAGACGCCCAGTCGGAACACGGCGATGGTTAATACAACCTCGCCTTCCATTCGTCTCTCGCCGTCTCCACCACTCATCTAAGGCCCGATTCCACGCGCTGGGCGCTGGCTCAATCGAGGCACTCGCCCACAGTCCTCGGCGCCGACGCCCCGAGCCACCTGCTGGACAGCTCACGCGCCGTGCTAGCAGCGGGGAGAAAACCCTTGTGTGCGTGGGATAAATGACCCAGAGCTGGGATGTCACACCGGCACTCGCGCGATCTGCCCCTGCACCGCTCCCCAGGAAACTGGCTTCCCCACAACTTCGGACGAAACAGCGGAAACACCATGGCCCATTCGTGTTTCCAAGGCGGAGTGGCTCGCCCATACCAAGCCGGCCCGCATTGCCAGATTAATTGCCCCAATCTACCGCGCAGCGAAAACCTCAAAACACCGCAAATTCCACCGTCCACAACCCCGCAAAATGGACGCCCAAATGCCGTGGCCGTGACGTCGACCCGTTGAGCGCCCCAGACATTTTCCGAATCTGGCGCGCCATCCCGTGGTCACTGGGCGGGTGGCGTTTTCCCACATGAGACGTGCCGTTCCCCGCCATCGCGGCTCTTGGTGCCGCAGATGTTGATTGCCGGACCAGGAAAATAAGGACCGATTTGGCCGACGGTGAGGGTGGACGGGCGCTGTGGTCTAACAGCAGCAGTTGCAACATGAGAGCAGGAGCTGACAAAGACTCGTGAATTTGCCGGACTGAAAATCCCAGCTTATCCATTGCCAGAGGCTAGGGGTGCTAGGGGTGCTATGGGAACTTACCAACTTGAATTCCGCCAGGCATGTTGCAGACAAGCCAGCCATCTCACCACCATTGTGAGTCCGAGCTTATGCGATCCGTCTTGGACAGAAAGTTGTACCTTTGAGGAACGTCTCGAGTTCCCGAGTCTCGACGGCCTTCGCTCAGGGGAAGACAGTTTGTCACACCTGCGCAGGTATTATACCTCCCTCCGGCTCTGGCGTTTCTTGATCTCAGCAATGACAGCTTCAGTGACCTGTAATGTCGTCGCGGCCCCTCCCAGGTCGGCGGTAACAATACCATGCTCGCATACATCCTCAACCGCAATCATCACGTCTACTGCCGCAGCCTCCTCGCCAAGCCACGCCAGCATCTCCGCAGCGGTCCAAAACGTCGCCACCGGATTAGCAACACCCTTGCCAGTGATGTCGAATGCAGAGCCGTGGATCGGCTCAAACATGGACGGGTTTTGTCGTGTAGGGTCCAGGTTGCTCGTCGGAGCGATACCAATCGAGCCAGCGAGCGCAGCCGCGAGATCTGAGAGAATATCGGCGTGCTGCAGTTTCAATACGTGAGCCATGATCAACAGTAGCCTGTTACTGATTCTGAGGGGTTATGACGTACTAGGTTCGTTGCGACGATCGTATCTAGCGTCTCAGGCTTGAGGACCATCCGCGCCGTCATGGCGTCGACAAGCATCTTATCAACTGTAACATGGGGAAAGTCTTTCGCTACCTCAGCTGCAACCTCGTCCCACAACACCATGCCGTTGCGCTGAGCATTGCTCTTCGTGACAACAGTCAGCAACTTCCTCGGCCGCCGCTGCGCTGTCTCAAAAGCAAACCTCATTATCCGTTCGATGCTGTGGCGCGTGAAGATGGCGACCTCCGTCGCTGTCTCCCAGGGCTGACCACAATGGGAACGCCCGCCCTGGCCAGCGTACTCGCCCTCGCTGTTCTCGCGCACGATGACCCAGTTGAGGTCACTGGACCCGCAGTTTCGGAGGGGTGACTGCGTACCGCGGAGGATACGGGTCCGACGGACGTTTGCGTATTGCTGGAAAGTCTGGCAGATGGCAAGGCGCAGCCCCCAAAGCGAGATATGATCGGGCACGTCTAAGTCGCATTAACCCCTCCGAGTCTTCTCACATGGATCCGCCGTTCTCATGGACGACATGCGTAGGCAGACATACCAGGCGATCCCACAGCCCCGAAGAAGATTGCGTCATGCTTGCGAAGTTGGTCGAGTCCACCATCGGGAATGTATTTCCCTGTCTTCTTGTACCTCTCAGAGCTCCAGTCGTAGTCGGTGAACTCAAGCTCAAAGGAGGGATAGCCCTCAGCCAGAACTCGGAGGACTGCGATTCCAGCGGAGATGACCTCAGGCCCAATCCCATCACCGCCGATTGCGGCGATGCTATAGTGTCTGCGTTTGGTGGCGGGGCTTTGAGATGTCATTTCTGAATCTGTGTTGTGCTAGTGATGTCGGACCTCTTGTGCCTTCGGCGCTCGAGGGATTGTCGCTCTTTTGTAGCCCTCGGTCGTTCACTTGCAGCTGTCAGAGCTGGGGATCGAAGCGAACGAGTGGCAAAAGCGGGGGCCGACTTCCCGAATGTAGATTCTGGGTAGAGCCGATGTGCTCGAGAAATGGCGTGAGATGCAATGGATGCGGTTGGCCAGAATCACAGGCCGAACAAGCAAGCCGAATCCGAGCCGACCGTAGTCAATACTATCCGTCGGCAGGCATGTCAAACGAGCGCTCATGCGATGGCAAGGTAACCGCGAAGGGGCCGGGGCGTTCACCTGGATTCTCTGGACCGTTCAAGTTTTGCGCATTGAGCTGGCCTGGCTACTATTAATCATGGTAACAGTGGGTTATCCTGTGCTGAAGGATTGGAATCTCAGGCTGCAGGTGCTAGTGCCGGCGATTCACTGGCAAGTTGCTAAACACAGCAGTCATGGACGGACCGTTCCGTTCGGCTCTGGCTGGCAAGCACACCGAGGCTGCCATTCGTAAGCGAGACTTGAAAACGCCGAGAGCCGAGGAACAACAGTTGGAAGATTAAAAGGGAGGGGGAGGGGGATTTATAGTTTCGAGCTTCGGCGAGTTTCCCTTGCACGGCCTGCAAGTAAATTCGGAAAGCATAGCCGTTGAGGGCGCGCTCACCTTCCTCGGGAAGTGGCGGTCCTGCCTATGCAGACAAGTGCCAGCTGTGATGAATCCAATCGCTCCGCACCCCCTTTAGCATCCGAGTTGGACAAGCTGGGTCCTCTCCTTCCCCAACCTTGGCGCTGATCCCACAACCCACTCTGCAGAAGCAGCCTGAGCATCATGCCAATTACTAGTATCTGCCAGACCTGGTTTCGTCACAGTGATAAAACGGGAGGGCGGGCTGGAAGATAGGAAGGAGACTGGTATTGAATATTTTAGAATGTGGATAGTTTCAAATGAGCTTGAAGAAGAAATGTGCCCAAATGCTAGATATGCTCCGCCATGCCAAGGGATCTGTTCCCTCCATTGAATGCAACAAACTGCGACTTGAAGAAAACGTCGCCCCAAATTTGCAGGTCTCCGGGAGAGGTGGTTGGCTGAATGCCTCCAAAGCAGGCTGTCCAAAGTCAGTACACGAGTGTCAATCAATCGGCTGTGATGACTTACTGTCTTCGGTCACCTGTGCAAAGTTGATGTCCTCTCCTTTAATGCGTGCAATGTACACGCCACCGACGTCCACAAACAGGTCCGGAAGAAACGCGTCACAGGGTATCGTCATCCCGCCGATGTCTTCGTCATTTTGCGCACCCACCACTTGGCTGTAGTACGCGTCCGAGATGTCTTGCGACACAATCATGAGCGTTGTTCCCGTATCCGCGATCGCCTGGGATGTTGGTAGATCCGTCAAGGCCGGCTCATCGCCAACCGCAAAGCCAGATGTGCCGAACTGCCAAAACCCAGCTGACGTGTTGACGGGTATCCATGCCATGTCGCCCAGGAACTTGGAGGTGTCAATGCGGCCGAACTCGTAGGCGCCGATAGCGCCGGGCCGAAGGTCGGCAGTGAAAAGAGGCTCGGCAAGGGTGGGGAGGACATTGTCGAAGAAAGTTTTCTGCTGTTGGGGCTGAACAGTGTTGAGCTTGGAGAAGGCCAGACCCAAGAGCCCGTTGCTCTGGATGTCTTCAACAAAGGAGGAGGTGACATCTGTCGCCAGCTCAACTGCCTGGTTCTCAACGATGACCCCGCCGATATCCACAGTATCAGTGCCAACAGTGCCTGCTGCGCCAGACTCATCGCCGTAGGTGATAGAAAAAGAAGCCCCCTCGATCGGCTGGAAGGTCTTCGACTTGTTTGGATCATACACCTGGTGGCCGCGGAGGTCTGCGCTGGAGAGCTGCGTGTTGAAGACCCAGAGATCGGCGCTGCCGGTGTCGAAGTCGAGATTGAGGGTCTGCCCGCCGATCTTGACCGGAGACAAGTACTCGATGTCCCCTTGCTCAGGCGTTGCGGTGACCAGACCAATGCCACTTGAGTTTGTGATGCCAGCCTCTGGCTCAGGTTCAGCAGCAGCCTGAGGCTCAGCTTCAGGGTCGGCCTCAATGACAGGGTTGTCCCCCTCTTCACCACATCCGCAAGGGGGCCGGCCCCCCTGTGGTCCGGATCCCGCGCCGCCGAGCTTGTTCTTGGCGTCGTCCATGTCAAGCTTGGCTGCTCCCTGGGCTCTCATAGCGTCCAACAGCCCATGGGGAACAGGCATGCTGTACTTTCGGTATGCTTTGAGCAGCTCTTTCGGTCCATTGTAGCCCTGGAAGTTTGCATTCCTAGCTCTCTCCACCTTGAATGTCCGTCTTTCGATACGGGCCGGCGCAGCCGTCACCCACTGAAGAAGAACGAAAAGAAGGACGGATAGAAATGTAGAATGCATTGCGCCGGTTGGAAACGCCAGGCCGGGGCGTGCTTGTCAAGAAAGAAGAGTGAGATGGATCAACCACCATTAAAAATATTAACAAGACATAAAGGAACTCCCGGCGGCCAGTAGAGAAGGAGAGCTCATTGAAAGAGATGGCGGATTGTTGCGATGGAATATAAGTAGGAAAGAAGACAGGAACAAAAGCGAGAGCGAGAGAGGCAAGGATTTGGCACGGTGATGGTACGGCGAGTGTCATGGCCCGCCTCCTTGGCCACTGGCCGAGACGAGCAAAGTGCCAAATCGTCCATGGCGGGAGGCCTTCGATAAGATGACGGTCGAACGAGACGGAGCGGCCTCGTATGCGTTGCATGTCAGAGTCAGGCCGGATATTCTTGGCGGCCAATTCGTTGTTGGTGGGCGAAGGCGGTGCAGCGAGTCGTGGAATCGGCCCATGGTGCCATGGTGCGACACGCTGCTAGTGCGCCGTCATCCACAACGATGGATCTGGTGGCGTCGACACAAGCTTTTGGTGGTCGAACGCCGGGTCGCGGGGAGAGCCAGCGCCAGCCAAACAATCCATCGGAGCCAAGGGGGCCTTGCGGGCGCCAAGCCTTGAAACTGTCGGCCCTGTCGTGGCAGGCCAATGGCAAATCCATTGCGCGGCTCGATCTAGACTCCTCCGGGTTGCTCGGGCTGCAGCGTCAGCAATTAGGGGTCGATAGGCCGACAAAGAAAGTCCCTGAATTGTTGATGCTGCAATCGCTGCCAGCCCGCGGATGGGCAACGGCTGCGCATGCGGTCGGGCTGTGCCGTTCCGCTGAGACAATAGAAGGGACGCGGGCGAATCTGGAAATCTTTCCGGCACCCGGCACGAGGAGCAAACTTCAACTCTGATGACACCGGCTGCGCATACAGGATGGTGCGACTAAGCACCGTGACGAGTACAGAGTATACTGCAATCTCCAGCTCAAAACAGCAAATGGCAAGCTCACAACCAGGGAGAGAACAGCGATGGCTGGGCGCCGCTGGGCAATTTCCTTGCGGGGTATGAAGCTCGGGCCAAAAGCAAGGGTCTCCGTGTGAAGATGATTCTTGGAATCCTCACACAGTCCTGTAGCCTGGCTTATCGCATTACAGGCCCTTTTAGCATGCAGGAAGACCTTTCGGAATGCCAAAAGACCTCTTTAAAATGCAGGAAGGAACTTTTAACAATTAGAGAGGCCTTTTCAGAATAGGCGATGGCCTGTAATGGCGAAAGCTATGGGTGTTCTTTACAGTGTAAAGGCATTTCTTTGCACTGGCTAATAACTTTCTCTTAGCGAGGATTCACGTGACCAAAGCGGGTGCCAGTTGGAAAACGGAAGGCACGACCCCCGCTTTTCGACCGTCTTTTCTGATGGACCCATTCCAAGCGTCGCCGCCACCCAGCACGTATCACAAAACTGGAAACGGCTGGACGCAAACCTTAACAGCCCACGTGCAAGTGGCTTGTTGTCGCGTTGCGGGTGCGCTTGCGATAATTGCGGGTTTTGCACTGCGGCTGCGATCCCATCGCGACGGGCGAGCGAGTGCTGGGGAATCTGCTGGGGCCCGCTGAGGCGCGCTGCCTGGTCCAGTCCCTCCTCCGTTTCTGGGACCAACGCTCCGACGACCGACCCTCCATAGCGATCGCCTCCCCCTCTCCGCAACGGCCTGAATCCACATTTCGGCGCCGTCGCTGTCGTCTTGGGTGGTTGCCGCTCGTGGGCGAGGCATTCGCCTCCAGCTGCCGGCCGAGATGTCGGACGAGGACTACACGACCGCCGGCGGCGCCAACACGTCCAACCACACCCCCGGCAAGCACCGCGGACCGCGCTTCAGCTGGACCCCGGCCTACGAGGCCACCTTCTTCCGCTCCCTCGTCGAGTCGACCCACCTCAACCTGCGCGAGGGCAGCACCTTCAAGCAGGAGGCCTGGGACCGCGCCATCCAGGCCCTCATCGAGCAGCACAACGCCTTCGCCCACAAGAACCACCTGATAAACAAGAGCGACAATGCCCGCAAGAAGTTCCGTCTGTGGCGCGGCCTGAGGGAGAACCCCGAGTTCCACTACGACCGCAGCACGCGGATGGTGACGGCGAGCGAAGATGCATGGAAGAGACACATCGAGGTACGTTGCGCGAAGTCTCTGCTCGCCGACAGGACACCAAGAGCTAACTCGTCTGCCCTCACGATAGAAAGAGCCGCTATCTCGATCGCTCAAAGGCCGACCGTTCGAGCACGAGGAATACTACGAGCATCTCTTCCAAGACGTGATCGGGTCGGGCGGTGCCCCAAAGCGCCTGACAAAACCTCGCAGGAAAGACAATGATATCTCTGGCGGTCTCAGTAACCAGGACGCGCCTGGCACCACGATATTGGACCTGATGGAGGCAAATTATACCCCCGCGCAGACACATATTCCGCCGCCGTCTCTTCCCTCCGCGACCGCGACTCCTTCCCTCATTGCCCCTCCTCTGCCACCACAGCAGCACACACGACCCGCGTCGAATGTTGTGCCACCGCGTGCGTCAATCAGCTCGTCAGCTCTCACCCCGCCGGAGGATCCGTCACTGCATACGCGGAAGCGTTTCCAAGCGCCCGATAACAGCGCCCTCGTCAACAACACGAACCACCAGGACAAGAGACGGCGCACCGTGGCAGCAGCGGGGCACCTCAACTTGCAGCAGCTGGTCCCGAACAACAACCCGGCGCCTGCCATCAATCCCAGCACTGTCACGAACGCGAGCTCGGGCGGGGCAGTCCAGCAGCCAGTGCCCGCGCCTGCCCCGCCGACATTCCACCCTGATGCTGTAAGTACCACCATTCTTCCGAGGGACACGAGCTTGATTAACCACGCAAAGCAGCAAACCAGCGCGCTTGTCAACCAGGCTGCACTGCTCGCCGAGGCGCTACGCGGGGCCAAGCTCAGGAACGGGTGGTCAGAGCAAGCGCTTGAGATCTTCTTCCGCGAGTTTAGTGAGGAAGACATGGACCTCCAGCTCAAGATTGCTGAGAAGGTCCTGACCGACGACAACAAGGCAATGGTGTTTTGCAAAATGACGGACCAGCTGCGCAACCACTGGGTTAGGCGACTTAGAGAGATGCATAACCAGCGCATGAACTAGTTGAGTGTGCGCCAGCACGAGCATGGTGGAGATACCCTTGCGCTGGGAGAAATGATCTCTACGCTATGGGATAGCGCTACGCTTTGGCAATTGTCTTTACCACCCCAGATGTCGTTCATTCGGAGCATACTAGTGTCAAACCGACCCGAGATTTTGGTTTACTGCGAGATAGGCGATGGCGTGGGAAAAGGCAACGGTTGGGGAGCCCAAGGATTTGTGTGCGGACGAGGTTGGCTTGTGCTTCCCTGGTACGTCACGATCACGGCTAGGGCGTTTTATTTTGGGGATCTTGCGTTTTGGTCTATCGTGTCAATAGGTGTCTGGGCTGTTGGTTTTTGATTTGGAGGAATATGGTGACAATGTGCCCGGGATCTTGGTAGCCTTTGTGATGGCGAGCTGATGATGTTTGGCTTGGGTTTTGTGCTGGGAATATGTGAGCTGGGTTTGCCACGACGGGGAGCGTGAGGCCCTTACCACCACGTTTTGTTTCGATCATTCTGGTCAAGGGCCATGTCACACGACTTTGTATTCATAGGATTCCTTTACGGTTTATGATGGACGAGACGGGAGTTTCTCATAGGCTTGGGTAGGCTGGGTATTCGATAGGGCTTGTGGTTGATGAATTGATATCCATGGATGCTTCTGCGGTCTGGCGTCGCTGTTCGGAGGAGAGGAAGCCGACCTGTCTATGTTCTAACCCTTCTAAGGTCCCGAGGCTCCCAGCAATCGAATGCGACGCAGCCACCCCCGTTCGACTAGCCATATCCGAAAGTGTTCTCGGAAACGGGATTCGGGGTTTGAAAGCAAGGGGCAGACCCAGCGATCATGCTTGGTGCCTGGGCAACATGGTCACACGGAGCAGATTTACGTTAAGTTAATCAACCCACGAGCCTAGCTTGCTGAACGGACGTGTCACAGCAGGCATTTACATCAGGTCACATTTCCGGTACACAAGTTGTTCCCCCCGTGCCAGGCCGCTAATTTCCGGCTCCCGACATGTAGCTCCCCCGACGTCACACAGAAGCACTTGGGAGGCCACGTTCCATGCCTGTTTCCTCGCGCAGGACCCGGGCCTACACGTGTCGTGCCGTCTGATTCCGGGTCAATCGGCTCTGGGAACGACTCTATTACGACCCTTCCAGCGCTCGCTCGTGGCCCGATGATCTCATTACATAACGCTCCCGCTATCGGGCGTGCTGCCGTGGCACCACGGCTCCCACGTCTTGGCAATGCCGCTTCCCTTTCCCACGCACCGCTCGGCGCTGGCCGTCAGAGAGGAGCCTGACGTCGCGCTGCGATGCGATAGTACGGACATGTTGGTGTGGGGCTGTTCGGCGCCAACCTATCATGACCGGAGGCCGCGAACTGTCAGAAAGTGGAACGCCAATGCCGAGCAAATCACCCGGCGCGCCCACCCCCCGACCGCGCTGCATCGCCTGCCCCATTGGGTGAGATGGGCGAATCCACCACACACACCCGCGAAATGCGCGCAATGCGCTCAGCTACTTTGGTCGCTAGCATCTGTGCCACAGGAAACGGACGTAGTGCAAGACGTTGCCAACCAGACGATTGGTTCCGCCCACCGATATCCACACCACCACCACTCCCAGCACCGCCATCACCCCTCCCTTCCTCTTGCAAAGAATCCGCTGGAAGGGAGGGGGAAAGGGTTCTACCGAGCGACTAGCGCCGGGAAGACCATTGCGACGACAGCTCATAAATAACTCCCCCGGACCCCTCCTTTCTGACATGAACCTTCTCCTGCCAAAGACTCTCTTGATTCCTCTCAGACAACAAGCTTCACGCCAAACCAACACAAAGTCAAAACCCGACCACCAACCCCTATTCAAAATGTGCGGTGACACTTGCTCCTGCGGCGCCAGCTGCTCCTGCGCCGGCTGCTCCACCCACAAGAAGTAAACGTTCAGATCTTGTAAGCCCCCTACTCCTCCCTCCCTTGACTTCCGGGAATAGGACAAATCTGACAAGTGGCGGTAATAGTACTCTCCGTGAGCGAGCGAGCGTCGTTGGTTGTGTTTTGCTTCCCTCCTTCGTGCGACTTCAGTTCAGTTCAGATCATACTTTGCGTTTCGCTTCTGACAGAGAGGGATGTGGACTTGGGCTGGCTGTGTGAACATCTTGGAAAGAGGTTAGGGGACCGTTGGCTTGTTGTTACTTTGCTGCGACTGCTGCGTTGCCTACATAGCACTACTTCTTCAATGCATGCTTGTTTGATTCTGTGCTGTCTTTTGAGCTGAGGTGTTGTGGTTCGCATCAAATGAATGCAGTGCCGGGTTCCAACTCATAAGCATCTCGGCTCCGTTTCTTTATCTCATCCGAGGCCCTGATGGTTGATTTTATCTCACGTTTTCGTCCCGTATTTCTTTGTAAACACCCAAGAAAAGGGATTCCCCATTGTCATCAAAGATTCTGCATGATCCCGGGATGGATAGCCTCTAGCTTGGCCATCAGCTCTCTCCACAGCTTTTTCTGTGTCTGCATCCCTTCGTCACTCAGCACAAAGTCCGACGGTCTACGCCTCGGGGTTAGCATCGCCTCGGCAGAGAACACACCAGAAACACCGCAACTTACTTTCCAATCTTCCCACTATCAAAATACTGACCGTTACTCGACTCGTCCGCCCCAGCAGGGAGTACCAGAGTTCGACCCCCTTCCTCAGCAGTGCGTGCAAGAGCTTTCCTCATGACCCTCATGTAGATTTCGAATAGCGGGCTGCCATGCCGCATGATCTCGGTCCTGCAGAAGCCCGGGTTGGTAACCGACGCCGCGATCCTCCCCGGCTTTGTCGACTTGGCCAGCTCGCTGGCAAATTCCCGCGCGACAAGTAGCTGTATTAGCTTGGACACATAATACCTGTCTCTCACAGTCAGCACAGATCCCCGAATCAAACCCCCAGACACATCCATCCGTACCTATCCCCCATCCTCGCCTTCCCCTGATTATTCAACCCCCCCAAGATATCCCCCTCCTTCCTCTCCGGAAACTTCGTCATCCAGTGCGTAAACGACCCACAAAACGTAACCACCCCCGCCCTCCCCGTCGCCGCCGCCGTCTCCCTCATCTTCGGCAGCACCAACATCACCAACAGCATATGACTAACCACATTCACCGTCACCGTCGTCTCACTCCCCTCCGCAACACTCCACTCAAACAAGAAAATCCCCGCATTCGCAACCACGATGTCCAGCCTCTCCAGCCCCAACGCACGCTTCGCAAACGCTTCAACGGAGGAGTATCGCGCCAGGTCGAGCTCCCACACCTCCACCACGCCTTCCCGGCCGGTAGAGGCGACAATATCCCGAGCGGCATTGCGCCCCTTTTCGAGGGACCGCACTGCAAGGATGACCTTGGCGGCGTCGAGGCGGACGAAGTGGCGCGCGGCTTCGAGGCCCATGCCGGTGTTGGAACCGGTGACGATGATGGTTTGGGAGGTGAATTTGTGCGTGGGGTATTCGATTGTGGTGTGGAGCTGGCCGGCGAAGAACTCGCGGGCGAGGCGGGGGTTCATTGTTGCGGTGGTGTTGGTGAGGGTTGGGGGTTGAGACTGCAAGAACTAAGAAATGTAAGAAAGGCAGGGAAGGGTGTGATTGTCCGGGGAGTTTGGATTGACGCGCTGCTCGAGGAGGATCATGATGGCGAGGGGAGAGGCTCCGAAGGCGTTATATGTGCTTTTTTTCTGATCGGTATGCTGTAGACCAGACGGCGTGATGTTATCGCGAGCGGTCACGTCGACACGGTGAGTTCCCCTGGTGGTCCCACCTTTTTTTCAGGCCGGGGCCCGCGGGGCCGGTGGTTTGGCGCTGCTGAACCGGCAAGAATATCCCCGAGTCCGACTGGGGGCCGGCTGGCAGCTGTCATGACAGCTACGTGCAGCTGCCACCGGTTGTAGTGGGATCCTTGAGCAACCCGACTCTCCGTGCCAGGGCTGTCCGTGCAACGTGGGAGGGAGGATAATCTCTCCATCACATCTCCGGTTTTGTCACTGGGCGGTGCAGCTGCAGTTGATACTGAAATGCGCGGCACTCTCCGGATTATTTGGAGGAAGAACGCACGACACGTCCAAAATCAAGCAATAGTCTGATCAACCGTTCGCGTGTCGTTTGCGCTGCAGGTGCTTCCAGGTTCTTGCAGGGCTCGACGACGATAATCCACGATTCGCCCCATTGGAACTGACTAATGCCCAGGTACAGAATATCTATATAAACAGAGCCCAGATTCGGTATCACGCAGACAAGGCTCGAAACTGAAGTTATGGTCGCCCTAGTTTGTGGTAATTTGTACAATGAAGTTGACACGCTGTTCCATGCTATCACGGATATCCCCCAATGCGCCATAATATCCCGTCATGATGTTCAAAGATGTCGTAAAATCGGAATGTATGATATCCTCCGTGCGCCTCGCAATGCTTTGCCAATTGGCAGCCCTCACTTCTTCCGCCATGTACAGGACCATTTCATGACAGTACCCCAGTATACGAGAAAGCCCATGCTGATGATGATCACAGCAACTTAGTTTTGTTAGGACAGCAACCCAGTGCTTGGGAGGAAGGGTTTGATGACGTACCGACTGCCAGCGTCTCCAAGACGGTGTGATCCACACTTCTCCGGACGATGGCGTGGCTGGATTCAGCAAGCTTGCGGACGAGGCCGTCATCGTGGATATATCGTAAGACAGGCATGGCGAAGAAGAGTATAGCGCATAATACATCTGACGGGATCTGTCCGGCAGTCCTAACCTGCGCGCACGAAAAGCTGTGCCGCTCCGGGCAATTGGGAAAATGAAGGTCTCTTTCTACCAAAATTCTGTCGCTGGACTGGGACGAAAGAAATGATGCTAAATATGAGCACTTCCCCATCCGTTGCGCCAGACAAAACCGCCGATCCGAAACAGCCCCATCTTCAACTGGGTCGCATGGCCAAACGCGAACACGTCCTGAGATGCGACTGGCGGCTCTTCGGTGAGACGATGAGACAGCAATGTGGGAGAATGCGCGTGCTTTTAGTCTTGGTCGTGGGGACGGGGAACTATGTGGAGCCGCTCTGATGGATTCAACATACGATTCTTGTTTCATGATCGGGTGGGTAGACAACATCTCGACTCCACACCGAGTTTCACCACCCGACAGGGGCTCGCTCAGCCACGATACCCCCGTCACGACGAACACAATTGCTGTCAAGATTGTTTGCCTCTTAATGGTTTCCAATCGGCGGGCCGTATCACTAGAATTGCGGGAAATTTCCGGGCTTGGTCGGCCAATTGAGAGCGTTACTCGTGCGGAACCCCCCCAAGACTTGACATCGCCAAGTGAGGTGGTGTTCAAGTTCGAAGGACGCTGCTCGTCCTCGAGAGAATGACATCTGCCGGCGAACGCGCAACAGAGTTTTTGCTCGCTCATCTTATCGCGAAAATTGAATGGATATTGCGTGCGAATTGGACCCGATAAAGATTCCGATGCTGTCTTTTCACTGACACCCACGGGCACTAGGTGTCACGCAGGTGGCGAAATTGGTAACTGGGAACATCGCGGATCGACAAATGGCAGTCATCATGGCGACGCAGACGCGTATCTCTACGACCAAGGCCATTCTGAACTCCATCAAAAACATCAAGATGATGGGCCCCGTGGAGAAGATGGAAGCTAAGATTCTCACTACAAGGGGCAATGAAATGAAAAACATTGTCGCCTTCTTTCAGCTCATGGCCGCTTTTATGATCAGTGGTAAGCAAGCATGCAGCGTTCGTGTCTGTGAGAAATGTCCGAACAATAACCTTTGCAGCCATGGGTTTGACCTTATTCTCAGCTTCGCGGCATCAAATCTATCGATGTGAGTCTGATTTTTACTTCGGTCTCTATTATCGGAATTGTTTCTGCCCCAGCCACTACCCTCCTTGGTGTCCTACCACATATCGCCACCGTTATTGCGGCCTTTAATCGCATAAAGAAGTATCTCGTCTGTCCAGACCGGGAGGACAGGCGTGAATTCTTGAAAAGACGATACGCCGGTGGCATTTCTGAAGCGGGCGAGTCCCTTGGCCGTGTTGCCATCAATATTGCAGATATGACCATCTGCCCAGCCCCGACAGCCGATCCCGTCCTGAAGGACATCAGCGCGGTTTTGAAAAAGGGCAAGCTGGTGGTTATTTCGGGTGCTGTAGGTACGGGAAAGACAACCCTGTGCAGAGCTCTGCTTGGCGACCTTGTCTCGGACTCAGGAGTCATACAAACAGCCTACGGCTCCATGGCGTACTGCTCTCAGACGGCCTGGCTGATCAAAGGGACCGTCCAGGGGGCCATACGCGGGCCGCCTGGCGGTGACGGGGCGCTGGATGAGGAATGGTACAGGCGTGTCGTACACGTGTGTGACCTTGAAGAGGACCTCAGCCAGATGCCGCAGGGAGACCAGACTGTTGTCGGCAGTCGCGGAATCACCCTCTCGGGTGGGCAAAGGCAGCGGGTGGCCCTTGCACCGGCTGTGTACGCTTGCCGGTCGCTGGTTGTCCTTGACGATGTCCTGTCTGCGCTCGATGCAACCACCTGAAGGCATATTGTCGAGAAGCTTCTTAGCCCAGACGGTTTGTTCAAGGAGCTCGGGACAATATTCATACTCATTACCCATGCGAGTATGTAATCCCAGACGCCTCCATTCTGTATACAAGGGCGTACTGACATGATACCATAGCGCAACACCTCCCCCTGGCCGACCACATCATCATTCTCAACGAGAACGGGAGTATTACGGAGCAAGGCACCTGGCAAGAGCTTCGTACCGAAGCTGGGTACATCAGAAAGGTCGTATTGAAGGAAAAGCAAGCAGGAAAATACAAACCGCGGGATCGCATCAGGGCTAGGGATGATATACAAGTACCCCCAGAGCTGGCTGGCGGCAGGCAGCAAGAGATTACGCGCAAGACGGGGGATATCGCACTCTACCGCTACTACTTCGACTCCATTGGGCCTTCCCGCCTCCTCCTTCTTGTCGGCTCTCTGACACTCCACGCGGTATTTATGGGTGTGATACCGAACGGGCTTCGGCGGATTGGCGAGGATGGAGGTGAGCACATTTGGTTCGACACAGGGATATATTCTGGTCTCATCCTCGGCGCCTTCATACCCATCGCAACGGCCGTCGCGGTTGTATTATTCGTCATCGCGCCGCACTCGGGAAACACACTACACGCCCGGCTCCTCCGCACAGTCATGTATGCCCCCAGTCGTATCTGGCTGAGACGGATACGGACGCGATACTTAACCGGCTCAGCGCCGACATGATCATGATCGATCGGAGGCTGCCCTTTGCCCTCTTCTCGATCTTCCAAGGCGTATTTTCCCTGTTATCACAGTGTGTCCTGTTGGCCGTTGTGGAGCCGCTGATGACCATCACGCTGCCTTTGACGTTCCTCGTCGTTTACCTGATCCAAAAGGTCTACTTGGCGACATCGCGGCAGTTGGGCTTTCTCGACCTTGACGCCCGGGCGCTTGTCATCTCAAGCTTCCTCGAAACGCTCGAGGGTGTTCCTACCATCGGTGCCTTTGGCTGGCAGCAGCTGTTTGTTCGCGACAATGCCAAGAAGCCCGACCTCTCGCTGCGTCCAAACTACATTCTCATGTGCATCCAGCGCTGGCTTGACCTCGTCCTCGACCTCATGCTCCCAGGATTGGCCATGTCAGTCATAGGACTCTCCATCGCTCTCAAGTGCACCACGAAGGGCGGCCAAATCGGCATCGCTGTTAACGTCATCCTCCAAGCCAACATGCTCCTCCTCCAGTTGGTTGAATCCTGGACCAGCCTTGAAACCTCCCTGGGCGCCATATCCCGAATGCGAGCTCTTGAGTAGGATGTTCAACCCGAGGACCCTTCCATCGATGCCCCTTCTCCGATCCACCATCTTGCAGTGCAGCCTCTTATCCTCGTTACCCCTGACGCAGCCTGTGCTACATTGTGAGCCTAGAGCTTACCGATAAAGGGCGCGTCATGTTCGTGTAACAATCGGTTGGCCATATCTTCTACAAAACGAAGCAGAAGAGGAAATGCACGTGTGCAAGCTCCGTTATATACCGAATAACTGAACTCTCCTTTAGATCCGTAAGCCTTCGCGAATTAGCTGGAGTATCGCGTCGTGAAGGTCGGCTAGCGCGTCGGTATCGAAGGGTATCCTTGTTGACTTGGTAGACCTCTACTATAGCTCGGACCTTAAGATTTGGATCTTTTTGAAGAGCTTCGAGGGCTAGATTTATTCTGGCTTCGTAAGAAGGCGCTGCCATTGTTGCTTGTGGAGAAATTTAATGTTGTATCTGCTGGAGTGTCGCGTCAAAAAGTGGCTCGCTCGCTTATCAAATACGTTTCGGTTATTATTCGCTTGAGATCAGCGACGGCCACCTTTTTCTTGTATTCCAGCTGGCTATAGGCTCCAAAAACTTTCCACGAGACCAAGCATCCTCACCCCCGTTCTACATGCCAGTCAGACAGTTTGGAGCCAAAGTCTGCCGCGAGAGTGCTGCCATCCGGCGACTGGCTCTGGATCTGCCTCAATAAGGGCAGAGTGTCATCCCAACACTTCAAGATAGAAATTGCCCACGGTCTCGATGATCTGGTTAGCCCACCCCCCTGGAAAGCCCTGCCACTACGCAGCAGCCTTCGAAAGGCGGGCGAATCCAAGAACATGCCCCACAACCACTTTGTGATCTCGTCGCCGGATGTCGACTTGCCTAGCGCAGCAACCAAGTCAACAATAGTCCCCTGATCTAGATGCCCTGTCGCGCCAACATCCCCAGACCCTAGTCCAACTCGTCGCTTAACCAAGATTGTGGAGCCAACTGCCAGCAGTTCGGGAATCGACTTATGGAAGTCCAATCCCTTAGAGTGATTGGAAAAGAGATGAATGATTCCTTCTCTGTAGGATTGGTAGGTTCTTTTGGTCAAGCAGTCGTCACACGTCAGCAGAGCCTGCTTCTCGGACTCCGAGATGGAAAAGACCCAGCTGTGGGTTGGATTCCGGAGCCAGGGACCCATCCCATAGAGCCAAAGCACCTCCTCAACCTCGGACTGGTCGAACGAATAATACTTTTCGTATCGCAAATCTTCGAATCCCGATACAGTGAGCTCTTCTTCGGCGCAAGCAGCACGGTACGCGATGCGGCTCAAGTCGCCATCAGTCATATCGATCTGGGGAGGCTTGTCGGTGATTAATAATTTGTCGAGCATGGCCAGCGAAAGGCATAATTGATGTGCGACTTCCAGGTTAGAAAGGTTTGAGGGGATCCTGGGGATACCCAATCTAGCCTCCCCCAGGATGACGTTCAGGGCATGAAGGCCCAGAAAATGCGAGGATGTAACCTCGTCGTGGTCGGGTCTCCGGACTGGCTGTGACCAACTGTCATCCAAGCGAAGCAACTTGCCGTGCAAAAGTCTGCTCTTCGTCCTAAAACGGGCCTTTGTAGTCTCGGACTCTGAAGTGTCTGCAGGCTTCATCCAACCATGAAACGAGATCAAGTGTGCTTCCAGGTCATTCCAATCCAGATAGGAGACATTCAAATTGCAATCGCCGAACCGATGTTCCCGGGCCAAATGCTGGCCTGGAAGGAACGAGAAGTCAGCTTCTTCCTGTGTCCACGTTTTGCCGCAAAACAAGCACGTGGAAGTGCCGCTTCCGTCATCGAACAGAGCGTCATCGATCCCGGTGATCGAATCGCATGAGTAGATGGTACTCGGGACAAAAGCAGCCTCGTTGTCTTTCTCCGACTTCTTTTGCGCCGTACCTGTACTTCGAGGTACGTGATAGTTCTCCATATTTCCAGCAAAAGCATCCTTGTTGTCTTTCTCCGACTTCATTTGCGCCTTTCCTGTAACTCGAGGTACGTAGTAGCTCTCCTCCGTATTTCCGGAGGAAGTGCCCCCGAGGGTAAATTTGGCGCGCCCAACTGCCTTTGTCACCTTTTTGTCGTTGGGCGGACCAGCAATGTTTTCCTGATCCTTTGATAGTTTGGAGGCCATTTCAGATTGCGTCTCGCTCATCCTCTCTACAGCCTGCTCAATATCGGAGAATCTCTCCGAGATTGTGCGCTGAAGTCTCTCTAGCTTGCCCTCGATCTCGGAAAGGTTCATCTGCGCATTAGGGGCCGTACTAAGGTCCGGCTGGACCAGCACTTGGTCGTCACACAATGCCCTAGCAGTGGCCCGTTGGACAAGTCCTCTGAGCCTCGGATGGACTTTCTCGTATTCAGGGTCATGTGCACCGAATTTGACCATATCTGAATGGTTCCTGCCGATTGCGCAAATGTGTTCTGGACCAGTTTCCCAGTGTCGGCAGCAGGAGGTCGCGGATGTTTTAGTGACCAGGAACGTAGAAGCCCCGCTCATCGTCCATTTTCCGTCTTTGTCCTATTTATGAAGTTTTCATGCGTTAGTTTCTCATCCTAGCTTACTTTCTTGCGTTCAGAACGACTTACCTGTTGTGCCGTGGGCGACTTTTGAGTTTCGTAAAAGCACAGGACTTCAGAGTCCCCTTTTGGTCTCAGAGCCTTATGAAACTCCCGTCGTTGTGTACTGAGAATGTAGGAATTGACACTCCCGATCGACTCGACTAGGTATCGGTTATGGCCGTTCTCTACCATGGGGATCAGAGAAGCATTGTCCATCCCGTCATGGGGTACCCCAAAGAACACAACGCCGTAAACCGCTCGAAGGAGGCGTCGGTCATCTTCCCCCTCGGACTTGGAAAGTGATATAAGGGCCTTTAGGGTTCAAGGTTAGTGAATGGCTGGGACAAGGGTGACAACCCATATCTTGAGGTAGGCGGACACTTGCCTGCTTGATGATCAGACCCCCCAGGCTATGGGCGATGAATATAATCGGCTTAACTGATGTGTTGTGGGTGACCAACCCTAGAAGACTAGAGTGAATGGATGTGGCAAGGTCCTCGATATCTTGGATGCTGCCACTGCCAGGAATGGTGGAATCGTAACCATAGGTCATTATCCGGACCGTCGGCTTGCTGTCCTCGTCAAAAACCAGGTCGTAAGGAAGGGAGTCCCGCAGCCACATGTGCTTTCCACCCCTTTCCTTGAAAGACCCGAAGGCGTGCCCACCGAGACCTGATATTGCGATTATGCTACACTTATCAGTCAACCATGCTGTGGCAGTAGGGGGTCATTCCAATCGTACTCGACCTTGTGATGCTCAGGAGGCGGGGAGAACAAAGTAGTGATACCATCAAACTTGTCGTCTAGATTGATGCAAAGCCGCGGCGTAAGGCTAGATGGCGGATCAAGCGCGCCTGGCGGAGGCAACGATGTGCTCCAGTTGCTAATGCCCCGAAGCTCCGAGGGCACAGTCTGAAAGGTCACCGTCGCAACCCTCGAGCGGCGATAAATGTCGTCAGCCATCGAATGAATCCTGAGCCCTAAAGGTTCTCCTGGGGACTCCAGTGACTCATGTTGTGTGAGAAAAGACTGAACTTGATCAGTCTGCCAGGACAATGGTATACCCTGTGCGCGAAAAACCCTGGGTGACGCAGATGACTTCCGCTTGTTCCTCTCTGGGGAATCAGGGCCTGACTTCACAGCGGATATCCCAATCTCGGCAAGCCACCTTTGCAGCTCACCACAGAAGGCTGCGAATCCTGCGTCACTGTTTGCGGCAAACTTGGTCATATCGAGGTGGCTGCTCCGGATTCCAATGGCCGTGTGAGAGGAGCGTATGGCGGACTCTTTCGGTACCACCTTGACAACACTTGTCAACACGCAATAGCAGAGCTCGGACATGACACTTACCAAGTTCGCTTCAGACTCCGATGGGAAAAGCTCCTCATAAAAGGAGCAAAGCCTGACAGGGCCAAGTGCTGCGTCCCGTTTCGCTAAGGCGTTGTAAAACTCATCTTGCGTCTGTACGAGGCGGCCTGCACAATGTTGCCAGACATCAAAATTTCTGGTGCGAACCTCGTCTGCTATACCAGTCGCTCGGTATAAGTACTCAGTGCATCGGGCAATACTCGACATTTGATGGGGTGTCCCAAAATACATGATACCGCATGTCGAATGGAATATATTTCGTTGTTGACACTGCCCAGACTGGCTCGATAGGAGAGCCTATGGCAGCGGTGAGAGGTCTGGGCATTCAGATTCGTTTGGATGTGATGACGTACCATTTGGCAAACAAAACCGCCCATGCTGTGACAAACAAACACAATGGGTCTGTTCTGCAGAGCGTTACTAATAGGCTCATCCTACTGTATTATCACGATGTGTCTTACCGAAGCATCGTTTTCTCGGTAGCGAGCAAGGTCATGAATGAGGCTCGATGCGAAGTTGGAGATTGCATCCGGGACCGACGCCGGCTTCGAACTTGAAGGCTCTGTATGAGGATCATATCCAAAAGTGAGAATGCGGGCGTTGGGAATTTCGCTTGGGAGGAGTGCCTGCGGCCATGGCGTCGATGAGCCGGTCACAGTCCACGTCCTATAACAATCATCTGCTGGGCTGTGGACGAAAACGACACTGAAAGAAACAAGTTAGCCGGGTTGGAAGAGCTTGACAACAGATTGGGTTCCTCACTCAAGAGCGCTGTTAGATGTGTGGTAGAGCGATTTGAGACCCACAGGAAATGATCGCTCGGAAATGTTATCCCGGTCGGCGCCCCTGGAACCCCACCACGACGGTAGGAGCCGCCGCATTGTGGATGTCGAAGCCTAATGGCAAGGAAATGAAGGAGGGCGCAGTCACCTTATCGCGCGCTGGATGGAAGGATGCGCACAGGAGCATGAATTGATGCTTTTCTTTTCGAGGTATATGGGACATCGAAGCCTTTCAGCTGCAAGCGCGAAGGCATCTCGCATGCCAAGCCAATGAGATGGTCCGTGCGCAGCAGAATGGCATCAACTTCATACCAACTGCCACCACCTGCCAGCCGCATTCACGGCGGCTTCCTTTCCTTGTCCGCCACAACATTATCACAACGTCAAACGCCATTCTTCACACAACCCAACCCTCTACAATTTAGCTCCAAAATTTATCGGCTGGCCAGCAGGGTCAATCTAAATAAAGTAAGTTCCCAAAGCTAATAAATTTGCTCGCTCAAAAAGAAGGTATACGCAGAACCCTGTCATTGCTCCAAACACCGGCCGGGAAAGTCATTGCATGCCCATCATCTTCAAGCTCTCATGGTAATCGCTGGTCCCTTTGCCCGGCTCGGCATCCTTGGGTTGGCAGGAAGCTCCGGCCTTGCCTTGTCCCTTTGCGCCATCGATACGCATCCACTGATTCCTGCTTGTCGCCTTGAGCAGATTCTGCTGAGCATCATCGAACCAACCATTGATGAAGTCGCCGTGCAGGCAGTACCCATCACCAATCTAAAACAAACACAGTCAGTATCACAATACCAAGCTATCAAAATCCAAACTCACATCCCCACAAGCCAACTTCAACGGCGGCACGCCATTCCAGCCCCCTGGAATCAACTTCCTCACATTATACCGGATACTAAACCGCAACTGCGGAATCCTCCTCATCCCCGCCGCACACCGTCCCCCATTGGCCGCCACGTATCCATACTTTTTAATATCTTTTGGATCCACACAATCAGGGAACCGCAAAATCGCCTGAATATTCCCGCTGCACGTAACCCTCGGCATCGCCGCCCTTGGTCGGTTCTGCCGATCCTCCGGTCCATTCTCACACCACCACGTAATACCCGTCGTCCGCTCATCCACGTCGGCCTGACTCTTCGCACTAGCGTTTCCCGCGATGACGAAGAAGTCCTCGGGGTAGGGGATCTCGGCTTTGTCGATGTTTTCGTAGTAGGTGCTGAACATGCCGGGGTTGACTTCGATATGGTTGGTTCCGTTGACGTAGAAAAGGGTTGGCACCCAGTACACGGACAGGTCGTTGGGGTTCTCGCCTGAGGGACAGCCCTGTTGCAGTTGCTTGGTGGTTGGGAGGTCCTTTGTTACGACGTCGCTGCCGTAGAAAGAGTGCATGTGGGATTTGTATTGGCTGGGGAAGACGATGGGGTCGATGTTTTTGATCATGAAGCGCTTGTGGCGAATGTCGGTGTAGGCGGCACAGCTGCTCGCCAGGGCGAGAAGGACGTGGGCGAGCTTTGGCATTGTGGCGAGACTGGTGAGAATAAGGATTGGGATGGAGTTGGAGAATGAGGTGGAGTTGTGGGATGACGGCTGAGAAAGGGGGCTGGGTGGTGATATAGAAATTTTCAGCTTGACAGAAGCGAATGCCATTTACCTGGTAAGGCTCGGGGATGGAACTATTGCCGAGGTGGATGCAATATCTTGGCATTCGCTCACGTTCCGTGGATTGGTGGCTGCTAGTCTGGTAGCTCGATGTTCTAATTCCACCAATCCACGGTGAATACTGTATTATTCAGAGGCGGATTTTCGTGACTGCAGGCATTTTGAATAAACTAGAGCTTACGGGTATACGATGTTTGTAACAGAGCCTGCATTCTGTCGGGCGTCTTGAGTTTTGCTATAGACGAGATGTATGGTTCTTTCTTGACAAGGAGAAGCCTTAAAAACTGCCGCTCTGGGAGTCTCCTCACAGCTGCAAGAAGTTGAGATGAGGAAGAGTCTCATGAGCTACTTCAAGCTTCAATAAAAGTGCTTCTAGAACGGTGCGATTATTTTGGATCGAACAAGATACCACATGGTGCTTGGTGATAGATAGATTCCGGGGACCCAGCTCCACAGAAGGCAAGACTCGCTTGACCCGACGGTGAGGAATGCTCCGCGGGAAACACTCAAGTGTCGTGCAAGACCCAAATGAGGCGGAAAAATACAGAGACTAAAAGCGGCTACCCATGGATCACCCTGGACCGCGCATTGGCCTCGACTATTTACCCGCAAGCCGGTGCGCTGGATCATAAAACCAGCCCGGCACTTCACCAAATGCAGCCTGGGGAAATCACACTCAAACAGACGGACGCTGATTCGACGGTTCAAGTCATGTGGGTGAGGATAGCGACCGCCGCCTGGGCAGCAAGGCAGAGTCTTTAGGATGCCATTACATGACAAGCAATATATAAGAGAATTTATTCCCGCACACTCTATCTTTTCCACGAACACACCCCTTTCATACAAAACCCTAACCCAACCTGACGGGTACTCAGGGTTATCCGTCATTTGAAAACCCACGAATCCCTAAGGTGATCCTGAGAATTTCAATGACGCCAAGCCGGCGCCTCCCGCGCAGCGGGGCGACTACGCCAACGTCAATCGCGCGGCCGGTTTCCTGAAATAGAAGTCGTGATAAATTTTCTTGGTGCTGAGGCCCTACATGGCCGTCTTTTTGCATTCTGAGCCGTGCACATGTTCCAATCTCAGGGGTCAAATACAATTATCAACACCATGAATTCGTCTATCTAGGGCTCTACTGCCTCCTTTTCGACTTGTGAGTAGCGTCGTTTTCGCCCTGGCTTTGCCTCAGGCTCTTTCTTGATGTCGGTGATCATCATTGCCAGCCGACGAGACTCTCCTGGGGTCAACCCCAACGATTATGCAGTCCTCCATATCTTCCCCATTCAGTATCACTACGGCCTTATTCCTAGCCACTATTGCTCTTAGAGCTATGTAATGTAGGTATTGGGATGGAGATGCGCCTCCCTTCTCTCTCTAAAGTGGATTGGGCGGACTTAGAAAACACTGCATTTTAGGATCTGTGGAATTAAAGGGTTGTAACTGCATGATTATATTACTTATCATTCTCTTCTAACTTCCAGCCAGACCCTTTTTTATAAACCTATTAGTAAGATTCAGCCTTTCGTTACTGCGGTGGTTAAGGCTTACTGGCGCTCTTGTCAAATTCAACCGACTGTTTAGGTAAGCAGCGGTAGCGCGGCTGGTCCGCGCTTTATGTGCTCACGGTTGCTCTGCGAGCTTCTCCCGAATACAACACTCTTCACGGCTTCCAATTACTGCGTTTCTGGTGACTACGTTGAATTCAACAGCTCTGGTAGTGCCAAGCATCCAGTCAGCTCCGCTGACTAAATGCCCGGGGCCCCTAAACCCCTTTCTTTCTAACACCTTCCCCTGCCCTTTCCATACTTCACCTCACTAATACATGGCAATAGAATCCTATTTTACGACTAACCTCACCACTAACGTGGCTACACCTTATGCGGTATAGTTAGTATAAACTAAGGAACGTACTGGAATCTCCGGATGGCAACTTTAGTCGAGGGTCCAAAATCGGGCCACACGGCTGTGCAGGCCAGACTCACCCATAGCTCACCCTAGCTCAGGAGCGGCTCAGGGTCACGCACGAACATGGAAATTGCTGAGGGCAACTTTAGGGTAAAACATAGACCTGTTGTCGAAATCGGGCAGGGAAAGCAACCAATAGTTTTGTTCTCAACTGAGACCTGGACCATAGGTTTGGAAATGTATCGGTTCGAGGCCTAGAATTTGACTTATTCGAGCCTCGGACGAAAGCCCGAGTATGTTAAGGAGTGGTCTTCGTGTGGCCGCCGGTAACAAGAGAGGTATGTGATAGGAAGTACGAGAACTGCTGCGGCCGGTGTGACCCGAAGCAACTTCACTGGATCCCTGATGTCCGGTAGAATAACGAGGCACTTAGGTAGCTAGTAATGTGTCCGATGCATGATATGAATAATTGAGGTTTTTGCTACCTGCGTTTCTTTTTACTGATTGGGTGACATCAAAAGTTACGCGAAAAATATAAGTGACCGTGATTTTGTGAGAAGTCGATGATATCATGACTTTCGCCGCCATCGGCAGAAGGTGTCAAGACAATTGGTGGAACCACGACAAAGACAATTGCCGTTCACACAGCGGAGCAAACGGCTCGCGATCCACAATTCTTGCCTACGAGTAATCGGAAGACGGTACTGCCATATCTTGACCGCAGACAAAGCTCAATATGGTAGCCGTTTCCGGATGGTGGCATCATGACTTTCAGAATCATCAAGAGCTGGAAAGCGGGGTCGCAGGGGCGGGGAACGCAGGTATAAGTCGAGGGTACTCGTCAACTGTAGGACCGTTCAATTCGTGTACATTGTGTACCGCAATTACTATCAATTACTTAAGTCAAGTTCACCACAACGCACTACTGGCAATCACGATCATGGTGCCCAAAATGGCTGTCTGGGCGGCAGGCCTGCTCGCGGTGCTAAACACGGTCGACGCGGTGCCAGTGGTATCGGAAGCCCAGACAACCGTTTTCTCGGAGCCCACCAGTCCCCCCATTCCCTCCCCATATGCCATCTCGCACCACAACGTCACATCAAACGGCCCATACGATGGGCCTCCGGCGACCACCACCGGCGCGCTGTCCACTACGGTCCTGGCAGCCTCGATCGTGCCCCAACCACCGCCGCCGCAGATCGTGGCGTATCCGGCCGACGGCAAGCTTCACGGCGACCAGCCGATGCCGTACACGCCCAGCGGCGGCATTGGCACCAACGGGTCCGAGCCCGTGTACAAGGTCGCCAGCGACTTCGACTACCAGTCGCTCGCCCTCGCCCTCTTCCACGAGTGGATCGAGCTGGACCTGTTCCATTGGGGCCTAGCCACCTTCTCGGAAGAAGAGTTCGACGCGTACGGCATCGACGCCGAGGACCGCCATCTGCTGCAACACATGGCCGACCAGGAGGTGGGCCACGCCTCTGTCATTGCCAACATGCTCGGCCCCAGCGCACCGAAACAGTGCACATACAACTACCCCGTGTCTAACGTGCGCGAGTTCATCGACTTTAACCAGAAGCTCACGCGCTGGGCCGAGGCCGGCGTGTACGGCTTCCTCCCGCATCTCAACTCAGGCCCGGCCGCACAGATGCTCCTCCAAAGCATCACGGTCGAGGCGCGCCAGCAGCTCATCTTCCGCCAGTTCGGCGGGCAGTCCCCCATGCCGGAATGGCACACGCCCGGCATCCCGCAGTCGTGGGCCTGGACCCTCCTTGCACCGTACATCAGCTCCTGTCCGCACGACCAGACCCGCCTCGTCTGGCAGAACTTCCCAACCCTGCATATTCTGAACCAGCCCAACCCTGCGCGCATCAACGGCTCCGATGCGTGGAACGAAACCACGGCTGGCCCGGCGAACTCGCTCTCCACCAAGGACATTCCAGACTCGGAGCTCTGCGTCAACGCCACGGACCCCGCACTCGACTGTCGCGCCGCCATCTCCCAGAACCACTCCATCCCTCTATCGTACCCGGGCCGCCAGGTGTTCTTGCAATGGGACGCCCCCGGGCACCTCGTCGGGCCGAACAACAGCTACGTGACCACGACAAACGTCAAGGGGCCCAAGTTTGCCGCCTGGCTATCGCAGCTCAACGTGACCTACACACCGTTGCTAAATGTGAGCCTGGAGGAACGGACGGCGTATACCATCCAGCCAAATGTGTCGACTTGGCTGGGCGATCCGGCGGTGAATGGCACCATGTTTATTGCCCTGACCGATCTGGACCTATTTGTCACGCCTTACAATGTCACGGCCGTAAATCCGCATGTTGCTGCGTTGGCCGTTTACCAGGCTGGTTAGAGGGTTGATAGAATGACTTTTATTTGATCGTGAAGTTCAAGGTGCACAAGGATCCTTCAAGTTCACGAATGCAAGCTTCTAAGAATCTACCTACCTACGTAATCGTTCCTTCCCCGCCAAATCATGTCCTCGGATGCAGCCAGGCCACCCAATCCCACCTCAACCAAAATCCAGGCGCCCAGTTAGATGTCCGCGTCAGCACCCCGCATCGTTGAGCCCCTTCAAAATCTTGATCCCGCCCCCTCAATCCGCTCCCCGCCAACCCACGACACCGCAACATGTCGTGGATTCAATCCCACCTCTTCCCGGCGAGGGCGGACCGCGCCCTTTCCGACCCAGACGCCCCTCTCACCTCAACCTCAGGTCTACAATCCGACGAAAACACACCCGAAGAAGATTCAGAATGGCTCCTCGTCGAACCCAACGGCGACAGCAACCCCGCCCCCAAGCCCCAGCTCCAAGCGGGGCCTCCAACCACAAGCACAACAACAACCACCACCACCATCCAAGCTAAAGTCGAAATCAACATCGGAAGAACATCAACCACGACCAGCACCCAGCCCTACTCTGAAATCAGCCGGCTGCCTACCGTGACGAGAACTCAAGCCCAACCCCAATCCCAAACTCAACCCAGTCCTCAAATTTGTACTCAACCACCAGCATCATTGCCATCAACAGCGCCAGTCCCAGTGCCGTCATCATCATCAGCACAAACATGGCGCCAGACCTGGCGCCAGGCAAACCGCGAAAGAGAAAAGCGCCGCGTGCTGTACAAGTTCGTCGCCGCCGAAGATAACGAGCTGAGCGTCGAGGTCGGAGAGGAGGTCCAGCTTGTTGAGCCGGAAGGGCCTGGGGGGGCAGGTACGTTCTCCCTGTTAATGGGGAGGCCCCAGCGCTGGTAGCTTTGGGTACCTACTGTGATGTTGACGGGATTTGCTGACGTGATTGTTTACAGGTGGCTGGCTTCTCGCGGAGAATTCGGCGGGGGAGGTAGGATGGGTGCCGAGAGCGTATGTGCAGGAGGGGCCTGGGGCTAGGGCGGATGTCACGGAAGGGGGTGCGGCTATGGGGACGGGAAGGAGAGAGGAGAGTGAGAACGGAACGCGAGGGGGTCGTAATCCCTACTTCAGACCTGATGAAGCAGGGCGGATACAGGGAGCGGTTGGTGGGTTATCGGATGCGATGGCATGTACGCTCAAGCATCCGAAGGGGCCCGTAGCGGAAGATGATGATGATTGGTGAGGGGAAAAATGGATTTCCTTCCTTTGGGCCTGACATACCCTGCGGCATGTAGTTTATTACTCATGGATAGTTGGGAGCCGAGCTTTTGATTCAGGTTGTAACATCTGCTAAGTTGCTAGTGCTTTACAATATTACACGCCTTCCTTCAGATCATGTCAAAAGTCTAACTAAGTGGAGTTCTCAAGATCGGCCTCAAATCTATCTCAATAGATAGTACCCAATTTCTTCTTTTTCTTGTCTTTCTTGCTGGTGGCGGGTGCCCCCCAGAGATTATCATTAAGTGTTGACTCCGGTTCTGGTTCGGGCACTGGCTCCAGCGGCGGCTCTGGCTCCGGCTCCAGCGGCGGCTCCAGCTCCGGCTCCGATTGTAGCCCAGCCGGATCAAAAGCCACGAAGCGTGGCTTCGTCGCTGAACGGGAAGGTGACGTGGCTACTGGATCGTGCCAGGGAAATGTCAACACGGTAGTACGATCTCTGGGCTCCAGGTCAGGGTTGATGTCATACCCAAGCCCCAAGGGCTCGCGCTCCATCAGACTGCTAGGAACGAACACCGCATCTAAGCACTGGTGTCAGCATATTGAAGTGAGACTTGACTCAAGCGAGATACCAAACGCACCCCCACCAAACTTCAGGCCCACAAAGCGCTTGCAGGTCTCGAGACCCTTCCTCAACACGTCCAGCTGCCTTTTCAGCTGCTCTCGGTGAGACCTGCTATCTTCTGACTCCCCTGCAATCCGAGAAACTTGGTCATCTGGCATTTTGAATATGGAAACGGGTGACAGGATGCTGTGCAGTTGAGACACAAGCTTCTCTTCGATGACCTGAACCGCGATGTCGTCGATGAATCGCTTCAACGCGACCTAGTAAGCCATGTTAGTGCTACAAAATGTGCGAGAGGACTAGAGCCGAAGAAGACTCGAGCTAGAGAAGCCGAGTATCGACTAGCACAGATGTATGCCTTTTCAACAATAGGGAGGACGCAAACGGGTTAATATACCTTGTAGTAGGCGTTCAAACAGTCGAGCGCTTCCTGGGCGGCAAATCGGTCCATATCCGGTTCGCTTGAGTCGACCAAAGACGATACCAGTGGCCGAAGGTCAATGTACCCATTCTGGTAGACATTGCTGAGGTCCGAAACCTTAAAGAACTTCTTCACGGCTTCATTCGCATCCTTTGTCAACCGCTCTCGGCGAACGCTCTGCAATGTCTCCGTGAAGTAGTGATTGTATGTGATCGGGTGGCCGGCCTTGTGTGGCCCCAGGAACTCGGCCGTTTTGTTGCTTAGTTGCCCGAGGAGCTCCTTCATAGCCGGGTCGAAGATCTCTCTCTCAATCGACCTCGAAGTGGATGGGTCTGCAATGTGCTTGCCAACGAGCTGGAGAAAATTGTTGAGAGCATACCACACCTTTTTGACATGCTTTTCCGCAATGCCTTCCCACGGACTAGACTGTTCGAGAAAGAGATCGGCCACAATCATGGGATTAAAGGTGCCAGGAAGCTCTCGCCCCCTCGTCCGACGCATCAGGTCTTCGATGTGATCGAGGAAGTCCGCCTCCGGCATGCTTCTCAAGCCCACGTGAGAAACCCCTACTGTCTCCCCCTCAGCTACGATGGTCCGGTAGTGCCCGCGACGCAGCAACTCAGAAGAGAAACCTCCGTTGAGATTGTGAACAACCGCTCTGGCGCGCTGTTGATATCCTGTTGGCGTCTTGGCGTCGGTAAAGAAAGTGTCGTTGTACGTCCCATCGACGGCTGCTTTCACCAAAGTCTGGAACGACTGGCTGAGATCGAACATGTAGAGTCTCTGCTCCTCCAAGCTTGCACGGGGCTTCCCGAGTTTGACCAACTGGTCCTGGCAGGCAGTGAACTTGGCGTCAATCTCGCTAATGAGTCCAGGAAGCTCAGCGGCGATTTGTCGAAGGAGAACCCTGCTCAGACGGCCGCGCAACTTCTCAACACCGAGAGAGGCCTGGGGCAGCTCGGTCCATCCTCCTTGGCTGAAGAACTCGGCCTCCTCGGCATCGCGTTGAGCGAGGGTCGAGACGCCCTTGTCCGAGTCCATGTTCTTGAGCACGTGCCATCCGAGGCGGAACTCAACCTCTTGGTTTCGAGCAAGAGAAACGTACTGAGCCTCGCTCGGAGAGCCGGGGATGAGGGCGTCGGGCTTGGTGATCACACCCAAGGTTCTGTTTCCGCTGCTGTCTGCCGCGCGTGCCAGCTTCAGCACGATCTGGTTGGCAAAGTCGTTTTTGGCCGAGACGACAGCGAGGATGATGCATCTGGGCTCTTTCATGTAGCCCTGAACGACATCCTGGATGAGTTCAACGTCCGAGGCGGTTTGGTGTTTGGTCTCGGAGTGAATGAGCCCTGGGAGGTCGACGATGGTCAGGTGAGGGCGATCAGGACCGGTGATTTCGATGCGCAGGATGTCCTTGGAGAATGCCTTGCCATGGGTTGTGATTCCCATGGCGAGCTTGGCGCTGTCGATAACCTTCGGGAGGCCGTCGAATCCCTCCAGGCTCTCCTGGAATCCTCGAAGCGCCTCGCGCTCCGACTCGCCGCGAGATTCATGGGGCACGATTGACACATTGGCGCCGACGTGTTGGGCTCTGCGAAGCACGAGCTCGGTTGGGAACCGAGTGCAGAGGTTGCTCTTCACCGGGAAGGAGACACCGGAGATGGCCTCGAGGACGGAGCTCTTGCCCGACGATTGGTCGCCGCAAACGATGATCTGCGGGAGGGACACATAGTTGTTGATGCCTTGGAGACGGAGGTGGTCGATAGAGTCGAGGAGCTCCAACTGGTCTGTCGAGCAGAGCTGGCTCAACGAGCCGTTCTGCAAGAGAACCATGACTGCGGCCTGAAAGGTAGAATGAGTGGGGCAGAATTAGGGGGCGACTAAGAGACTGCGACAGGGAAGGAGTGAGAGTTGCGGTTACTTTGACCGACCAGGTTGGGAGCGGCAGCTCGAGACTTTATCAACGAACGACCAGGCACGCCCTCCATCCCCTTGGCTGCCAGCGACTAAGGCCGCACATCTCGGTCAACTGGATTTTCCCTGCGTTTGCAGCGGCCCAACAGCCCAAGCGACGGTCTGGTCTTCTCAATGGGCCACTGCAAGCAAACACGCAAAATGGGTCTCGGCCGCCACTTTCTAATTGGCCCGGATGCGGTGCTGTGCACAGCCCGATTCGCGGTGTGAGCAATTGCAGGCCTCAGTGCTTGCAGATAAGGAGCTCGCCAACCAAGAACCTGGAGGCAGCACTGTCTGGAGGACTCGGAGACGGGCATTCGCTCGACCCCTGCCCGTGCGACCCTCACCGACAAGACGAAGCAAGACGACGAAGCAAACAGAGTGGTCTCCCAAGCGTCGCTTGCATTGGACTACGGCTGGCAACACGTCCTCGACCTGGCATTCGGTTTGTCGTAACCTAAGTGACCGCAAACGCAGATCCTAAATATGCCCGGGACGCGAGGGGCTACGAGAAAAATTGGTCATCAGGCCGGTCCCGTACCCGATGCGCCTACCCGCCTCCGTCTCCTCAGTTTCTATTGAGTTTGATATGCAGGCTGTGTGCCTGGCAATATGAGGGCAGAGTCACAGAATGTTATTTGAGCGTTGGTAAAATAGCCCTGGCAACTAAATGTCTAATCACGATAATACACACCGCGTCATGGCCCCTCCAAGTTCCAGCCTTTGCACTAATTCATCATCTCTGCAGTCGCCAACCCACTGTCACCCGGACGAGTCATCAAGCAACTGAGATACCTATCTATCCTACGGCAGACCGTCAAACCCCTGGAAAAAGGCGGTTAACAACCATCTGGTCGATCCTCAAAGTCAATCCTGTATGTGTAGTTCCTCTTTGGCGGGCTCGACTTCTTTCCGTTTGCTACTGCGTTTTTTGTCGGCGCTGTCTCCCATTTCTTGAGCGAGAAGACCCTTCCAGGCGCTTCAAAGATCGCCCTCAGTTCCTTGTCACTGAGGCGCTCCGCTCCCGAGGGTATTATCCCCTTCGTCATCAGTGTGGCAGTGATTTCTTCACCTGGTTCTTTGCCCGTCTTTTCAGGCCGCCCTCCGGCTGCTACTTCCCGGGGCTTTTCTTCCTTCGTCTGTTTTCCTTCCGAAATTTCCCCTTCCGCTGCACGTCCCCCTTGACCAAGGATCTTAGACCCATCCAACAGGGAGAGAATGGCGCCGACGCTGATGGGAGGGAAGGGCAACAACCTGTCCAAGTTTCTGTCCCCAAAGACAAGCCCGATGGCCAGAAACGCAAACGCAGCCCCGAGAAGCCCCTGCAGGATTCTCGTCGACACTTCGTTCTGGACTAACCACTGTGTCCGGTAGTCCATCATTGTTGCATTCACCGGTCGTGTGGGCTCAAACCCCCGAGTGGTTGTCAAGTTCGTCCTAGCGTAGCGGGCGATGTGACGCATCCAGTGTTCCTCGATCTTCCCCATAACCTTCGCCCGTGATGTGCCGTCTTGCCCGCGAAGGTCGTCCAAGGTGACATGGCCGGGCGTATGTGGCGAGGTTATTATCTTGAATATCGTCGCCATCGCCGTGGAGGCTGATTCAATGGGCTCATTTGCATTTGGATCGTACAGCGGCACGGATTCGGTATAGTTCGTCTTGATTCTTTGTGCTCCACATCCCTAGCCAGCGGCTCATGCCATAGACGTGCAATATTTCTCTTGGAGAGCCGGTGGTGGTGACATTGCGGATAGCCAAGTCTGGTAGCGAGAGAATAACATCTGCGTCTTGTATTTCTAGGTAGGGGTCGCAGAGCGCAAGAGAGGTCTTTGATGCTGAACAATCGCCCAAGCTCTCCTCGCCGTACGACAAGAAGACGGGACAATCAAAAAGCCTGCAGTATGTCATGAAGCTCTCAAGATCTTCTATCCAAACGCCACCCATCGAGGTAAGCTTGCTGGAGACTATCTTGGCACTCTGTGTGTCTTCAAAGATGACCCGATCGATATGGTCCCGATTGGAATCTATATCTCCCGGTTTCTCCGGATCCCAGCACGTGTTGAGATGATATTCACTCGCGTAGCGAGACATATTCGCTATCGGTGCGGTGGAGGGACACCCCTCTCTGAGGTAGAGGTTTTCGGGTATCACCGGTGGTCTTCGCTCGTTGCATGATATATTGTACGTCCGGTTGTTCGGCGGCGGAGACCACTGCCGCTCCCTTGTCGCGCACTGGGTATCCAGGAATGTACAATTCAACTTAGCTCTGAGGACTGTCGTCCGCACTGAAAGCCACCTGGTAGCTGTTTTGATTTCCACGTTGCCCAACCTGAAGCGAGGTACGGCAAACTCATCAGTTGTAAACTCGACGTTGGGTAACAGTTCGAAATATTGCCAGTCGCCAGCATCAGGGTTCCAGGCAAGGTCATTTTCCTTTGTGCTCCCGGGTTCCGTCCAGTTACTTGCCGAGCGTTAGCAAACGAGCCACATCCACAGGCACAAAAAACAGTAGACATACTAAGCCGGATCCCCAGCTGGAGCAAATGTGTCGGCTTGCATCAAAATCATCGTTTCTTGTAATGAGCCGTTTCCAGACAAAGCGAACAGATCACCGATGACCATCAGGGAGAGGGTCATAAAGACCGATCCCAGTGTCACAGCTACAAGCTGTTGAATTCTACGCAGCCAACCAGAAACGCAGTAGTTGGAAGTCGTGAAGTGTGTTCCATTTGTTGCACGCTGTGGATCGAAGGCTCTTTCGATGGAAAAACGAGTGTGTTGATTGCTTCAATCGGTTGGAAGCCGAGGGCTTCCAACCGCTAAATACTGCGTACAAATGAGGTAGTTCCATCCCTCCGTTGTTGTGGCCTGGAATGAGCCACGCAGTAATTCAACAGAATACCAGTGATCGGTCCGATCGCTGGTATGGACGCTGTTGGCTGGTATGGAGGCTATTCAGGGATTGGATTCGTGTGACACCATTCAAGAAGCGGTCCGCGCGACCGCGAGCCCCTAAATTACGGCCCAACCGCTCGCAGAGCGGCTGGCTAAGGAATGATTACGTAATTTGACACAAGCGTGACATTTCGTGTACGTACGAATCTCCATAGTGTTTTCGGAAGCAATCCAAAGAGGTAGTCATCAAAGAGTGCATTGGTCGACGTGGATCCTCCGCGGGCGAGATTGGCGAATGGCTGTAGCACGCGAAGGCTGAATTCGATGCCTGTAAACATCAGGCCCAGTCCAGCAACTATAATACTAGGCAGCAGAGTCCAGCTGTAGTGCGCCCAGCTATCCACCCGCACAGCAGCCAGTCCGCTCTCTCCAGTCGAAGACTTGACGAAAGTGACTTGAAGAACCACAACTGCACATGCCAACGCCCCCAGAGTGAGAAAGTTCGATATTCTGGTAGTTCCCCAGGGTCGCCATCCTTTCTCGTTCCCAGAGGCGTTGTTGACGAGGTTGAAAATCTCCTGGGTTATAAGCCCCCCGCAAACAGCCTGAGAGTGCAGGAGGATGGCCGTTCCAGCAAGCGTGCTAGGATCTCTGGGGAGCTTGTTGCCTCTGCTCCTGGGAGCTGTAGCCAACCAGACGCAAACCGTGCATGTCGTAATTAGCAGTGCGATCATTGTGGTGCACGAAAAGATGTGGACAGTCAAGCGCGAGAAATTGGTTGTGATGGTTCCAGATATTGTTTGGATCGATGGTATGAACGATGTCCGGCGAAATACCTGAACCGCCGTGGCAGGGTAGTATTCCTTGAGTGCCCTGGAAACCACTTGAGGGTGGGAGGTATTACCTTTGAAAGCGTCGTGCGTAATCACCCACTGGAGATCCCGAAAATTGTTGAACAAAAGGTAAATGGTGGCGACGAACAGGTTGTTTCCATACGGCTGTTCTCCAGGACTAGGAGGCTGCTCCTCAAGACTGACGATGCTCATAACGTTCTTGCTGCCGCCAGTATTTTCGAAAGTCAGTGTTGCTTTCCTGTCAAACTGCAGCCGCCTGGCTAGGCGCTCAGGCGCCCTGCCGAGCCAGGCTTGGCTGGAGCGCAGGGGCCTTGGATCATGTGCTCTCCCCACACACAGGGAGCTTCCATTTGTATATAACTGGGGAGTGCTTCGCACCCCCCCTTTTCTACCAAATCAAGTCACTTTGCAACTGCACTTCTGCTGCTCGCGAGCCCTTCGTTCCTCAGTCAAAACGTTCCACATTTCCCGTAACGATTGTCAGAGACGCATTCCAGCAGCGACATGGAGAAAATTGCGGACGATTCATCATCTGGGCTGCACTGCTGGTATGTTAGGAATAGAATGCCGTCGTCGCAGCTCTCTTCCGTGCCATCCCCTGAAATTAGTGAATCACCAAACAGTATTGTCTGGTTTCTCCCAATGCCACAACCGGTCCGATATGCCGAAAGAGCAAGTCGACACCCATTTTCGCCAGGGACAGAGCTCGCCCCCAAATCAATAATCCTAATTGTTCGATTGCCGTCGCGAATCGTAAACTTCTTCTCAACGTACTTCAATGTGGCAATGTTTGTTTCGAACTTTCCAACTTCCACATTATCAAAAGTGACATTATTAGACACTAACGCCGTAACGCCGCTGTCAAATGTTCCAGACTGCCGGTCCCAGACTCCTTGTGTCAGGGGAATGGTGTAGTTAAATTGCCCAAATATTGGCTTGCAGCTCAGCCCGGGAGTGAGGTATTCCAACTTGGCAGTCATGAAGGACTCTGGAGTCGTTATGTCGCCTAGAAAGGAGAGCGTCAGCCTTTGTTTACGAGGGTCCCTCAAAAACGCGGTCGATTCAGCTTCCCCTTACATACCTTGAAATCCATCATCTACGCCAAATACAGGAACAGGAAGTTTGAGAGGCGGATAAGCGATCGACCCCGAGGTTCCAGGATACCGTGATTCGGTTGCGTTCAGCTTGTGTCCGTAAAGTGACATGTACTCCGTCATAACCAAGTCAACGGGACTATGTGTGTGTCAGCCGAGTTTCGGTTGATCCAACACTCAATGAGGATCTGGTAGAATGGGCTAGTGGGTGTACTCACCAAAGGGTGTTGTTTTCAAGCTCAACGTTTCTCGAAAACAATGCCGTGGTGACAAGGTTGCTAATTGGATACGACACTGTGAGGAACTCTCGCTCCAGGAGGCTCGTGGACACAACAGCCGCGAGTTGAAGGAGCAGCGCACCCAAGGTTGCCGCTGCTACAGCCCAGTGGCGCCTTTTTATGGACGAGAAAAGCGACGTGACGATGGTAACGGAGAAATAGTCGATGTCGAGAGATCCTGGGCCTGGCTTGCCGCTGCTGGACGACCCGAGCCAGCCCCATGCGGCGCGTTGCTTCGTTCGGTATTCTACCTAGATCCACAGGGCAATAGCCACAGCGATTACTAGCAATGCGCGGATTAGCTTGTGCCTTGTCGTGACGGCGCACGGCATGGAGGTGGAGGAGTGCGCATACTCGCGTTCGGCCCATATTTTCAGAGCTGATGGTAGGTTTCTGCAACCTGAACGATCCCTTGATTCATTGAGGAATAGGCGTATAGGGTGATGAGCGCGACAATCTGAAGAAAAAAGAAAGTGAACAGCCCAAGCAAGACCGACCGCCGAAGGAAGAATGGCTCCCAGCCGCTCAAAGCCGAGTCACTGGGGTCGCCGTCGACCTCGACGGTCGAGAGCTCGAGCGCTCCTTTCTCAGACACGGCCCCAGAGTCGCTTGTCAATGCTCGCCCAGTTTCTGGAGCGTGGGATTGCAGAATGGTTCCCGAGCTGCGACGCCGAATCCAGCGATTCCAGCAGCCGGTCGGGGAAGACATTGCAACCAGACCGCCCTGTGAAGGACGACGGGCGGAAGCCGCTCCAGAGCTGCGGCGTGCATCAGAGAAAAAGAAAGCGAGGAATGGCGACGAGTTATGGTCAGACAGGCCAGGGTCTGGGCCTGGGCGCAAGAAGGCGGCACCAGTTTCAGCCCTGTTGGTCAATCTGCAAAAGGCAGGGCAAGTGCGCCTGTGGATGGCCAGGCATATGATGGATGCTCAATAAGAGTCCGGGTATTTTATTGAGACGACAAGGCCGGCCAGCGCCTGGAGCATTATTCCCACCGTCCCTCCCGCGCGTCTAGATGAGATTGGGGTCTCGTTGATGCTTGTTGGCGGCGCGCAGATTAACCGGGCACCCACAGGATGCTGCGCCATCACTTGACCGAGACAGAAAGTCCGCCGAGAAGCCCGCCAAAAAGCCCAACTCAACTCTCCGGTCTTAATCCCCGACAGGAATAAGAAAAGGGTGTTACTCGTCAGAACCTCGATACACCTCCTACTCTGGTGTTAGGAATATAACAGCAGGGAAGCTGCTAGAGAAAATTAAATAAAAATAAAAATGAAGCAGAAAAAAACAGCTCAGCCTAGACTTGAACTGAGGTCTTTCGCAGGTCGCTATGCCCCCCTCCGCACTTGACCTTCCAGAAATGGAATAAGAATAGATTGGGACAAGCAGGAGCGGGACATTCACGGGTCTCTGCGAACGTGTTACCGCTACACCACTGAGCTGTTATAATTGTACAACGCAGAACTGCCCCATATAGTGCCGCCCTCAGTGTGGTCACTTCCAGCTCTTGCGATGACCTTTCGTGCCAAAATTGACAACCGCCCCAGAAGATCGTTACTTCCACCTTGCATTTCGACACGCTGGCTCGACTTCCTCTGGCCCTGCTGCCCTTGCACGTGAGCAGCTCGAGACCTGGCTCAATGTGGCATTGACGAGTTCCGAGCATACGGATGAGAAGATGACTTGGAAAGCTTGGGAAAAAAAGACAAAGACACAGACAGTTCATGGAACAAAGGTTGATTGAATTGTACTAATTGCACTCGCTGGCCGCCCTAGGGGTATCTTGCTGAAAAGAGTTGGGGATAAAAAAGGAACACAAAATCCAGCCATCCATCGACTAGCTCTACCGGACAAACACCACCCTGACAGCCCTCTTCACCCAAAGTCCCGCGTTGATGAACACCAGATACGTCCCAACCGCGACCCAGCTTACAGAGATAGCAGCCATCCCACCAAGAACCCTTGCATCCACCAGTCTCGCCTTGACTGTATCGCTCATCAGCAGCCAGCCAAAGATAGGCGTCGGAGCCATCACTAGCCCCCCGCTATAACTAGGAGAACCATCCTCAGGGTCGCCCTCCTGCTGCGGTAGCTTCCTCCCAGCCAACAGCTCCGACCTCTCCCGCTCACTCTCTGCAATAGTGTCCGCCATGCGCCAGGCAACCTGATTGTTGATCTTCTCCCACGTCGCCTCCTCAGCCTGGGAGCGTGCATTTCCCCGGAACTGCTCACTAAGGGCCGCATCCCCAGCTAAAAGCATGACCTTATCCACAAACGCCCCTAGGTCCTCCGGCGGTGTGAGAAATCCTGTGTTCCCATCCCGAACTGTATCACTTGGCCCGCCCTCATCGCGAGCGACAACAGGCACGCCGCTGGCCATCGATTCAAGCACCACCAACCCAAATGTCTCAGTAATAGAGCAGTGCAGGAAAATGTCAGCGGAGGCATACGCCGTGGCCAGCTCCTCGCCGACGAGGAACCCCGCAAAGACGACTTTCCCTTTGTCCACGAGCGCAGAAAACGAGTCTTTGATCTCAGTTTCGACGGCTGCGTTCCGGTTACCTCCCACGATGTGCAACTTGAAGTTGAGGCTGCGGGCATCGAGTTCCTTTGCGGCCGCGGCCAAGAACTCGAAACCCTTCTCTCCACCAAGGCGCGAGACACATATTAAGATGATTTCACCCTCAGGAGCGAGTTTCTTCCGGAGGGCGGCGCTTTGCCGGCGGGGATGGAAGAGCTCTGTGTCAACGCCGCGCTGGAGAATTTCGAGCTTGTCGCTTTGGACGCGCTCCTTCTCGAGGTACCGCCGAATGAAACGGCAGGGGTAGAAGAGAGTCTTGACACTGGAGTGGTTGAACAGGAAGCTCTGGATGTTGGAGAAGGCGAGTACGGCCAGATGGCTGAAGGGCGGGGGAAAGAGGATGGCGCAGTAGCCGGCCAGGTCGGTCTGGAAGTTGCAGATGATCGGCACCTGGTTCTCGAGGGGCTGCTGCCGCAGCTGCAGCATGACCTGGAATCCGAGCGACGCGGGAGATGCCAGGTAGATCAGATCGGGTGCGGCGCCAAAGGTTCGTTGGTATAGCGTCGAGAGCCTGACGGGATAGACGATCGACAGCTCTGGGTTGTATGGCAGCGGGTACCCCTGGATTCGGACGTCCAAGCCCTGCCGTGCAACGCCGTCTGCCGCAGGGTCGGAACCCAAGCTTGGCTGCCGTGGGACGAAAGTGTTCTTGTGCGTGTAGTTGTCTGGTGCCACGACGGCGACATTCGCTCCCTTGGCGCGGAGATGGGTGACCAGCATCAGCGTCGTGCGGGAGACGCCATTGACGGGGCCGAACGACTCGGTGCACAGGAGGATCCGTTTGCCGCGAAGCGAGTCTGGGAATTCCGAGAGCGGGTGCGCCAATCGGCGCTGTACCTCCGTTTGCGACGACATGACTGGCCGGGGTGCGGAACCCGGAAAGTTATGAGAGTCCAGACCTTGGAGCAGGTTATCTCAGGAACACAAAATTGGTCGTAAAAGGTGGCCAGTTTGCGAGAATGATAAAGTTTGCTGCAGCGAAAAGCTTATTGCGAAATACACAAAATATCGGCTGCGTTGGGCTGCGATGACCTAGGTGGTCGGTCGGGCTGGGGTCACGCACCGCCAGCGAGGTGTCGTTTCGTCGTGATGTGGTCGGGCAGTCATCAGATTCGTGGCTCAGCAGTCATGTCCACCGAAGCAAGGCAGCAACGGTTAGCAGCCCCAGAAAATAGTCGCAGAAAACGCCAGAACAACCATCGAAGAAAGATGCCTGCGCTGCAGAACCACCATGAGGGCGGCCGTTGAGCTACAAAGGTTGACAAAGCTTCTATTATCCTCCGCCGAGGCCGTTGGTGAATTCAATGAAAACGGTGCACTGAGGCGCTAGGTCGAGGTCTGCGTCGAATAGGAGCCCTCCCTTCTCGCACACCTATCCATCAGCAACCAACATCGCGCATTATGGGCAAATACCCGAACTGTGAATGGCAAACGTGCCTCGATCGCTGGTCTCTGCTGGTCTCCCAGTCATTGTGCTCGTTGCAACGGTCAACGGCGGGCTGATCTGCGATAACTGCATGCGGGGTAGCTGCCCCACTTCGCGCGAATCGGAGCGCCATGGCCGCAACGTGCGCGACGCGTTGGACACGATAACTTCTCCTGCCGTGCCATTCGAATCGGTATTCCGTTGTCGAGGACTGCATCAGTGATGCGTATCATTCGCTTCATTTGCGTCATGCATCTTTTGTCATTCCGGTCGCGTTCCCCCACCTCCGAGGAAAGAGCGTGGGGTTGGGAAGGAATGCGACAGTGGTCTGGCAGTTGGCAGGCGGTGAAGGCCCGTGACCACGCCAGGTCTCCCTTCTGCCCATCTGGGATGGCACTCCTGACTAGTGGTTTGTGGCTTGCATCTATTGTCCAGCTGGGTCTGGCTCGGGGCCTGCATGGAGTTTTTGAGGTTAGAGAATCAGGACTGAATGCCACGGCCAAACGCGTGGCAACAACGCGAAATCAGGGGCTTTTTTCATCAGGCCCAGCCGTAAGCTGAGAGGCTGTTCTTGCGATACCAGCTGTCAGGGACCCCGGATGAATCGGCCACCAGCCAGGGGAGTCGCCGCCCTGCATCCTAGCGGCAGTCGTGGACCCCTCTCGATCGGGAGTAACCCTGCAGCTCTTGTCCGGATGGAGCACAGAACCCAGCCGGAAACCCGGCTCTCCAAGCATCTGGGCCTGTGACTATTGGCTGGGGCGTTGATTCAGCCCTCCACTGGCAGCGTGCGCTTGCCCACTTCCCTGCCTCTAGCTCCGCTACTGGCTTGGGAATCACACCATCTCCAATTCGTCTCCTATTTTCTGTTTGCGATTTCCACATGAGCAATCACCCATCCTGCGACATGGACGTCACACGCGCTATTCCGAATGGTCACACTAGTTCGGCAATAGACGCTCCCACGGCCTACTATCCGCATGCGTGCGCGTCTGCTGTGCGTTCCGCGCAGCTCCTGCCGAATTTCTCGTGTCGTTCACCTTGACGGCGCCTGTTCACCGACAAACGCAGCCCCTGAATGAAGCCTCGCAACCCTGTCGCTCTGGCTCCACCATCCTATGTCAGCTCCCCTGGCTTCTTAAATTTCCTCGTCCCCCTTGATTCACGTCTGGGGCCGCCCGCCGTCTTGTCACCGGTCGATCCTCACCCACCCGCCGTCACTCGCTTTCCCTGCGCCGACCGAATCTATTCCCGAGCGCCTGCCGACCATGATGCCCTTGTCAACTTCGTTCCCGGAGGTCGAGGAGAACGTTAACTTGGACGCCTCCACCGCGCCGACCACACCGGAGGGGAGCGGCTCCTTCAGCCCAGTCCTCCGCCCCGCCGACGACCCAGTGCACCTCACGCCCAAGTCGAGGAACAACAGCCGGTCCCTGTCGTCGACGCTCTTCGACACCACCTCTCGAACGCCCCCGGTGCGTAAAATCTGCTGCGTTGGTGCTGGTTATGTCGGTAAGAATCCCCGCTCTGCTCCATGGTCTCTGGTTCCTACGCTGACACGATCCAGGCGGACCGACTGCCGCTGTCATTGCCTTCCAGAACCCACACATCCAAGTCAGCGTTGTCGACCGAGATGAGGGACGTATCCGACGATGGAACTCCCTGCACCCCCCGATTTACGAGCCAGGCCTGAATGATATCCTGCGGATTGCGCGAGACGGCTCGAGAGAGTGCGCTGTTGAGAATGCCCCGGCCACATCCGATAACGACAGCGATAAGACAGAGGCCCTCACCGTACCGTCCCGAAAAGCGAATTTGTTCTTCACAACAGAGGTAGCGAGGTGTATCAGTGAGGCCGATGTCGTCCTGATTGCCGTCAATACCCCCACCAAGAGCCGCGGCTCTGGGGCCGGGTGCGCCACCGACATGGCCGCCTTCGAAGCTGTGACAGCCGTCGTCGCTCAACACGCCCGACCAGGTGCCATCATTGTCGAGAAGTCCACGGTTCCGTGTAGGACCGCAGAGCTGGTAGAAGATACGGTAAGCCAACGCAGCTGTTGAGCATTCGAAACACGGGTCCTGACACAATGTAGCTCTCGCTTTACCGACCAGGGGTCCACTTCGAGGTTCTCAGCAACCCAGAGTTTCTTGCAGCTGGAACCGCCATCAAGGATCTTCTCCACGCTGACCGCATCCTCATCGGTTCCAGAAACACACCCTCTGGCTTTAGGGCGGCCGGTGCCCTGGCATCAGTGTATGCTAGCTGGATTCCCCGATCACGGATCATCACCACCAATGTCTTCAGCTCCGAGTTGGCTAAGCTGGTGGCGAACTCAATGCTCGCGCAGCGCATCAGCAGCATCAATTCGATCGCTGCAATCTGCGACGCGACAGGCGCTGACGTTGATGAAGTGGCGAGTGCCATTGGCGCTGATCCCCGCATTGGTAGCAAGTTTCTTAACGCTGGCATCGGTTTTGGCGGTAGCTGCTTCAAGAAAGATGTCCTCAGTCTTGTGTACCTTGCTGAAACCCTGATATTGCCAGAGGTTGCCGACTACTGGCGTGCCGTCATCACCATGAACGAGTACTCCAGGAACCGCTTCGTCTCTCGCGTCGTCAAGTGTCTCAGCAATACGCTTGCCGGCAAGAAGGTGACCGTGCTCGGATACGCCTTCAAGAAGGATACCAACGACACACGAGAGTCTCCCGCTCTTGATATTATCCGGACGCTGGAGGAGGAGGGCCCAAGGGAGATCGCTATCTTCGACCCCTGCTGCATCCCTTCGCAGATGACTGATGAGATTCGCCGTTTTGTGGGTCCGAACGTTCTTCAAACCAACGGCGGCCCAGTCGCTGTCTACGCAGATGCGTACGCTGCTTGCAAGGAGTCGGACGCCGTCCTCATCACCACCGAGTTCGATGAGTTCGCGTATGTGCCGAACTCCAAGGGCGAAGCAGGGCTCACAATCCCCATCCGAGCCAAGGCCCGCCTGTCGGATCCGCGGCCCTTCACCCAAGCCGAGCCCACCGAGACTGAGCTGCTCACGCTTCAATCATACCTGATGCAGGCCCCTGTCTCCGTGAGCCAAGACGCAGCTTCCATCCCAGAAGATCCTCTCAACCGCCTCAACCCAGTACCTGCCTGCTCAGAGGACTGCCCTGACTGCCAGGTTGAGAAGGCCACAGGAACAGCGGGCTACGGAGCTAGCAAGGAGCATGTGCCAAAGAATAGGGTAGACTGGAAGAAGATTTACACACACATGCGCAAGCCCCATTGGGTTTTCGACGGCCGAGGCGTTCTGGATATCGCCGGAATGGAACGGATTGGTTTCCGGGTCGAGAGTGTCGGTCGACACAGTCGAGCTTAGGGCTTGAGTACAACCGGTGAACATGGTTGTGTTTGTAATGTTTATGTCTCCAGCAAGCGGGTTTAGAGGGTATGAGTTTCGGTTCATCAAGATAGAGTTGATATGTAAGGGATAGTCGATGTTGTGTCCCGGGTAATGTACAGGCGATGACTGAATCGAGTCAGCGTCTCTGTCGCGTCCAGAACCGCTCTGCCAATGATCAAATCCGTGATGAGGTTGTCGAAAAGCTCAAACTCGATATGTAAAAGCTGCTGATCGCTACTGTTGGTACCATTGTTGCCGCATATAGCTTTTGCGAAGCGGAATGAAGCTGAGATGATGCCTCTGGAGGGAACGGACCGGCCATTCGCCAGTTGAAACTCAGCATCTGATGGTCGAGTAGGTTCAAGACCGAGGTGCTGGGCCATAGTAGCCGCATTGGCATTGGCATCAGCGCCTGTGTCTGGTTTGGCAACCACAAAGAGCCCGTCCAGAATAATAGGGAGGGCCACACTCAACCTAACAGGCCCGCATGAGTCTGAAGGGCCGATAAACTTCAGGTCAGCTCCGCCCTCAGGCCCCAATTTCATCCTAAGCACTGTGATGAGGTAATTCCAGGTAATACGTGACCAATTGATCTGATGATAGTATCTGTAGTGTTTCCCCACGGCTAATTTGCACCTGGTACACACCCAGCGGTCGACTACCCCCGAATAATCATAAGACTCCGGCAGCGCTTTTAACCTAGAGGCCGCATCCTTTGCCTCTGACCAGGGGCAAAGTATGCAAGATGAAGGGCGGGCGAATTGGCCCTCCATGCTCCGCGGGGATTGCGAAATGAACCAAAGAGAAGAAAATTCCGGAATAGGGGCAATGTTGGCACTTCAACCAGGACCCACGTATTTTTTGATGTTTAAGTAGCAAAGCTGCAATCTGACGCAACAACGTTGAGGGATGTTTCTCTCAGGTGGGGTGTGAGGACGTTAGTAGGTTGTGCTGCGTGCTTTCCCTTAGGCCCGGCTCAGCCCAACCTCGGCCTAGAAGAGGTTGATTCGCGAGATGCACATTCTCGCACCAGCTGTTAGAAGCGCGGCACTCTTGGTTGCAACAGTGTGATTGTATTGCTTCTCCCTCGGCTCTCTGGCAAAGCCAGAGAACCTCCGCAAGCCGTGTGGCGAAGCCACACGGCTGCAATTGCGCGTCTGTGGCAATAGTTACAAATCTATAGTTCTAGCAGTTGCCAGAACCTTCCATTGCCAGACCCTTCATTTCTGACACACCCCCCCCGATTCGAGTCTATAGGTGGAATCTGTGCCTTTTTACTTTTAAGCCCTCTTTGGCTTCCAGACCTCCTTTCGCTTTCAGACCTTCAGTTGATTATACGGCCTTCTGGTAGCTGTGTAGGCAGTAGGTCCTTTAATCTTTGTAAGCTATAGTTATGGATCTTCAGGAGTACTCAGCTCTGGCTTTTCTTCTTAGGATTTTAACTATTTAATCAGATCTTTAGGGGCTTGTTAAAATGGTTTTATTACTAATTAGTAAACTTCTTATATATGTAAACAGCCTTATTATTATTAATATCAACTTATAATTTTAAAGCTGTATATTATTAGGTAATTAGCTAGAGTAAATTGTAAATAGCAAGTTAAAAGTGTAAGTTAATGGTTTTAAAATTCAATGCTTTAACTATTTAACTCTTTCAATTTATTAAGTGTATTTCAAGATTTGTGGCTTAGGGCCTTGCAAACGAACTTGTAGTGGTCAATGAGGTGGACCACTAATAAGTAAGTGGAATGGGAGATAAGCCGGTGGAATAAGTAAGCCGGTGGAATAAGGCGGCTTGATATTACGACCTGCTCTTAACAAGAGCCCGAAGGAGGTCCGGATAAGATAAGATAAAGCGTGTAACAGGACGCTAAACTTAAGGGGTGATCTAAAGACAGTTTATTAAGTTAGCACTCTTAGATAAGAGTACACTGTCACTGTAAGTTGCTGTCAAATGTATAAAGGGAAGTTTAAACAGTAAGATATAAATAAATAATGTAATATTAGCGTAAGGAACTAGGAGTCCCTTACAGCTATCGTGGTTACAATAATAACTATCTATACTAACTATTTAAGAGGTACTTCATACCTTGCTTAATCTATTGTGCTTAGTGATACACTATATAGTTACAGCTAAGTAGTGAACTGGATAACGCTTAGTGTTAATGGTTGTTATAAGCCACTAAGCGACTTCTAACTAGACGTAGGGGCTTCAGGTCTTTACACCCCTGGCTTAGTGCACAGTACCGTGCGTACTGTCCTTTTACACTGTTCCTTTTACAGGGGATCTGTCAGGCTGCCCTGGCTTAAGTGACAGCTTATAAGGTTGTTACACGATTCCCCCTCTTTAACATTCTTTTTCTATAAAGAATTATTAGGTTAGTCTCCCTTTTCCTTCACCCTCTGTTATATCTTTTAACTGTGTTAAGAAGTGTAAGAAACAGAGGAAATAAGAAAAGACTCCCTACGACTGTTATCTTCGTCTTATGGAATCCTTTAACGCTTTTAGTTTATAAATGTCTCCCTGCACCCGTTACTAGACTAAGTCCTTACTATGCTAAGTCGTAGTGTAATCTAACAGCTGTAGTAAGTATTAATCTACAGGTATGCCTTCCTTATGCCATACGTTTAATTACTCTAATAAGTTTATTAAGGGAATGGTAGATAAAAAGAAGGAATTAGATACCCTTTATAATTAGGTAGTTGTAAAGTACCGTAACTCCTTTACGAAGCTGTAGCGCGTTAAGACTTAACGACGCGTTATAAAAGCGAAGGTGATAAAGGTGTTTTCTCGTGAGGTAGAGGTTTTGTCTTTTTAAGAGTAAGTGGAAGCGGTAGACCTAGTCTGTAACAGTTCTGTTCCTTAGGACTGGGACTCCTTTCTTACTAGTCTTTCTTCTAGGGAGTCATTATAACTTACAACAATTACTTAACTTAGTTCGTAGCTTTTTTCTTTTAATAATAAACTGGACTAGTAACGTAGTGGTAGCGTGTTTATGTTAAATTATTATTAACTGTAACGGCTACGTGAAGCAGTTACAGTTAATAATACAAATAAGAGGTTGTAAGTTCAACTCCTGCTTAATCCTTCAGCGTTTTAATATAGTCTTTATGTATAATCTTTATTTACAATTAAAGCTTTACTAAACGTTATTCTTTTCTTTTTATTAGTACTAACTAGATTTTCGTTATATGTTAATCTCCATTCTTAATAGACGCTTGTCGCGTAAACACACTCTTCTACTACACATTACTATATAACTGGTTTAGGAGACCTTAGGGTATACCGACTCGCTTTTTACCCTCTAACTCCTTCCTTAGACCTACGTGAAGTGTAACCCTTCTAGTTATAAGGGATAAGTCGTCCCATAAGCCGTCGATCTGTAATTCCGGTTCTCTATACTTGTGACAACCCTGCAGGCCGTCACTTGGGCCGGAGCGGCCCGACGAATCCCCCGCACAAGGAACAGTGCAGGAAGACAGTACACACGGTACTGCGCACTGGGCCAGGGGTGCAAAGACCCAAAGCCCCTACAACTAACCAGCAGTTGCTCAGTCTTGGCAAAGGTGCTCACCTACTAAGCATCTGTGAGACCTTTAAGTAAGAGGTGCTTAGTGGAAGGTTGCTCAGTTCCTCACTAAGCAACAGGCCATTAAGCAAGGTATAAGGTACTTCCAGCTAGTTAAGTATAAATAGTTATAATTATACCCACAACCACTGTAAGGGACTTTAGTTCCTCACGCTAATATTTAATTATTCATTTATATCCTACTATTTAAACTCACCTCTATATATTATAATAACAGCAACCTACAGTAATATTAAACCCCCATCTAAGAGTGCTAGTTTAATAAGCCGTCTTCAGAACACCCCTTACCTGTTAGCGTCCTACTATACGTTCTGTCTTAACCCACGCTAATCCTTTTAAGGCCTATATCAGGTGCAGGTTATAATATAATATTAACGTCTTAATTCTAAACGCTATTTATTAAACTCCTAAACACTACCTCCCTCCTCCCACTAACATGTCAGCTTCTGGAAAAGGTAAAGAGATTAAGGAGGTATAAGCCCAGCCTTAGCTCCCTACTATTAATAAGTTAGCTACACACTTAAAAGACTTAAACCTTAACTAGTAGGGGCTGGTTAAGGAACTTAATAAGGCCTTCCCTGGAAATATTAAAAGTTATATTAATCTTATTAAAAAACTTTAAGTTTAACTTAACGTTATTAAGTTAAAGAATAATAACCTTAAGGGTTTATAAAAGAAATAAGTAAAACTCCCCCTACTATTACACTTTAAGGGAGACTTTATATAACTAGAGTCCTAGATAGCCTAACTTTAAAGTTATGTCACCTATTATAATAAGTAGTTCTTTAAGGAAGAAGGAAAGGTTAGGTTTACCAGAGCCCTATTAAATAAAGTAACTACTTACTAATATAAACCTTATATAAAGATAATTAACAACCTCTCTGTAAACAGAGTTTAAAAGGAGGCCCCTAAGACTTAGGCCCTTTTTAACGACTTTAACATTTTTATTAATTAACTTTAAACTAAGTTTAAAGAATTAAACGCCCCTAGGTAGGCTAAGTAATGGTTTATAGCCTTAAGGCAGACGTTTTTAGTCTTTAAATTCTCCACATATTTTAAATTAGAAGCAGTAAAGACTAAACTTAATTAAAAAGCCCTAGTAATACTATTTTAAAGTAGTTTAAAGGAGCACGTCACTAGAGACCTTTATTAAGAGGATTAGCCAGACCGTCTCCAGGAATTAATTAAAATGGCTATTAAGGCTGATAATCGGTATTATAACCATCACTATTAAAAGAACTTTTAAAAGGAATAGTCCCCTTATTAACTAAGTAAGCCTAAAAAGGGGAACTAGTTAACTGTAACAGGTCACCACCCTAGGTTAATAGATATTAATATAGTAAACCACTAGAACTAACTTAACTGTAATAAACTGTAATAATAATAATAGTAGAAATAATCTAAAGACCTATCCTAAGTTTAATGTTTTAACTGTAATAAAAAAGGACATATAGCATAGCAGTGCCTATTATTAAAGTAAATCGGTTAGAAACCCGTTTTAGAAGGAGGAAAGCATATTAGGTTTAACTTAGGAGATATCTATGTTAGAATGGTAAGTAATAAAGAAAACTGTATTTAAATAAATAAGTGTAACTTAAGAGATAAGGAAGAGGTAGAAGAACCCTAAGATATAATATACCTAGTCTTTAAAGGTGTTTTAAAAGAGTTAGCTATAAAGGTGTAAGTTACAGAAGACTGACTTTAAGGTGGAAACTTAAAATTACTAAAGGTGTAGGTTATAAAAGACCGACTTTAGGAAGAGATGTTCTAATTAGCTGTTACAGGCCTTAAAAACCTTACCCTGTAAGCCTAGGAACTAAGGAAGTTTAGGAAAGACCCTAACTTAGAAATTACTAAAATGGTAAAGGGAGTTAAAAAACTAGCCCTCTAGGCCACCTAAATAGTAAAGTAAGCCTTAAAAGGTAAAAGAGAATAAGTTAAGAGAATTAAATTAGAGAAATAAAAGTTCTTTTTAATAATACCCCTTAAGACTTTTAAACACTTTAAGTATACTAAATGGATTAGCACCCTCACCTCCTTAAAAGAAGGATAGCTTAAATAACTACCCTGCGTTAAAGATAGTGTACCTTAGACTAACACCTTAAAAGTCCCCTGAGAAGGTATAAAGTAAGTACATTAATAAAGGGTCTAGGAGTTAAAGGAAAAATATTAAGAGTTAGTAAATAAAGTGGAGGACTTATAAGTTAAAAGTCTTACTATAACATTTAAAGATAAAGTATTAGAAATTAAGTTATAACTTTATAACAGGGTTTGCTTCACTAATTAACTTAAACATTAACTTATTAAGGAAGACCATTTTATAAAAAAATAAACTAGGTTATTATTACTTAAGTTTTAAAAAGAGGTTTAAGAGAAACAACGCACATAAAGGCAAGTGGAAGAGGAAAAAGAACAAGGTGCCACTTCCCCTATTCTATACTCCACAACTACAGCACTAACAGTTAACATTAACCATCTTAACTATAGGGATATACTGTGGATTAATTACATGTATAATAACTACACTCTTAACCGGCATTACGGACCTAAGGCCCTTTATAACCACTTCCCCAGCACATAAAGGCAAGACTACACTATTATAAGAGTAAAGTTAAAACTAACCCACTATTAAGTTTCCTACTCCCTAATAAAAGAGTTTAATAATAAGTAAAAGGTCACCGTAATTAACCAGGCTCCCATTATATACTAGTAAGAAGGGGTACTTAATAACTACCTAATTATAATATACTTATTACACCTTAACGGAAAAGCTAAAGAATAGTAAAAGTGGGAAAATTATTAACAGATCTAAAAGTAAAAAGATATTATTATAATCTAAGCTTATAAAGCGTACTATTAACTTATTAAGGACTTTAAAAACATTATACCATTTAAAGTCAACTGGACGCTAAGGTGTGAAAACTTAAGAAAGGTTAATCGCCAGATCTATTAAAATTACTTATTTTTCTAAAAGAAATTAAGAAAAGGCTACAGGCCCTTTAAAAGGGCTGGAAACTAATAATTCGCTAATTAGTAAAAACCCTAAGAAAAAGGAGAGGTATTTAAAAGTTAGGTTATATAAGACTTTAAAGACAGGTGATTACTATAACTTAAATGTTAAAAAAGTATAAATATTATTCCGTTAATATCAATTTAATAAATGGAAAAGGGAGGCCATTTAAAGTAAGAGTAGTAATTAATAATAGGAGTGCTTCTAACCTAATATACCCTTTACTAGTTAATTAAAGGAAACTCCTTAATAAAAAGTATAAAAAGGTTATTCCTATTTAAAATAAAGAAGGAGGCCTGTATTAATATAATAATAGTAAAGTCACTTACCACTTACCACTTTTAATTAAAATAGATAAGGATAAATAATAAGTGGATTTTAATATTATACCAGTTATAAAATATAATATAATCTTAAGTCTACCCTAATTAGAAAAGTATAACCTTATAATTAATTAAAGGAGTGGCTACCTCACCTTTAGTAAATCCCTTAACTATAATTATTATTTAAAGAAAGCTAAAAAGGCACTAAACCGTTCTAGAGATATATAAAGCACTTAAAAGCACATTAAACCCTTAAAACTAAATATAGTTTAAGTTAAATTTATTAAAATAGTTAAAGGATTAAAAAGTCTACTATATTACCTAAATAATAATTTAAAAGGTGGAAAGAAGTTAAAAGTTAATCTATAAATAAGTAAAGAAATTAACTTATTTAAAGTACCTATAAAATATAAGAAGTTTACCCTGTTTTAAAAAAAGATATTATAATTACTAGACCACAGATTATAAGATTATAAAATTAAATTAAAGCCGGGAGTGAAGCTCTGTAACTTCTAACCTTACTATTTAAACCCCTAGTAGGTTAAGGCCTTACGGGAGTATATTAATAAAAACTTAAAAAACAGGTTTATTATAAAGTCCCAGTCCCTAGCAGGGTACCTAGTGCTGTTTATCTTAAGAAAGGGAGACAGTAAGCTATATATAGTTATTAATTACTAAACGTTAAATAAAGATATAATTAAAAATCACTACCTATTACCACTTATTATAAAGATACAAGAACAGATTATTAAGGTAAATTAGTTCTCCAGCCTTAACTTCCCCATGGGATTTAACTACGTTAAAGTAAAGGAAAAGGATAAGTATAAAACGGCTTTCCAAACTTATAACAGGCATTACCAGTACTATATCATGTTAATAGGATTAATAAACACCCCTGCGACTTTTTAAGGCCTTATTAACAGTGTTCTCCACCCCTTCTTTAATAAGTTTATTTTTATATATTTAAATAACGTTTTAATTTACTTTAAAACTTTAAAAGAACATTAAAAGCATATATAACAGGTTCTAACAGCTTTTAAAAAAGCAAAGCTAACAGTAAACTTAAAGAAAAGCCACTTCCACGTTTAGGAATTAAACTATTTAAGGTTTAAAATAACCCTTAAAAAGCTTAAAATATAAACGGAGAAGATAAAGGTAATTAGGGATTAACTTATTTTAAAGAATTAAAAAGAGTTATAAACCTTTATTAACTTTATAAACTTTTATTACTATTTTATTAAGTACTTTATAAAAGTTGTAAGACCACTTTATAAACTTACAGGTAAGGGAAAACCATTTAAGTAAACAGGTAAATAATAAAAGGCGTTTAAAAACTTTAAACACACCTTTATTATAACACTAATCCTAGCCCTCCCTAATTTCTTAAAGCCCTTCTAAATCGAAACAGACTCCTTAAAGTTCGTAATTAGTAGAGAACTTAACTAAGTCCAGGACGATAAGAAACGCTACCCAGTTACCTTCTTATTAAAAGGAATTTATAAACTAACTTTACAGTACCTAATTTATAATAAGGAACTAATAGTGATTATCTAATACTTTACTAAGTGGGCATTATACCTAAATGGTATAAAGGAACTGGTCTAGGTCTTTTCAGACTATAATAACCTTTAATACTTCTTAATAAAGGAACTTAACCTATAATAAGTATAATAAGCAGAGTTAATAGCCTTATTCCACTTTTAAATTCACTATGTTAAAGGAAAAGATAATAAGTAAGCTGATACTTTTAATTAAAGACAGGACTATAAGGATATTAATCTGGCCTTAATCCCTGTTATTATATTTAATAAAGTTAAAAACGGCATATTAAAGTATACACTGTAAATATTAAATAATTAGACATTAGAATAAACTATTAACGTTTATATAAACTTATAAACAGAATATAACATTTATTAATAATAACAGGACTTTTAAGTAAGAAGGTTAGCGGAAGGAACTTATAAGTATAAGTGCCCTTTAGGAGACTTCTTAAAGCACGTGTAAGACTGTGGTAAGGAGTGTTTAAAGTATTTAAACTATAATGAAACTAGTTATCAGCTGGAATAACTGCTAGAAGGTGTAAACGGCGCGCTTAAACCAGGAGTAAGGCTTTAATATTAAGAGAAACCGTACGTTTATAACTTAAATAAACGAAAAAAGTACATTTAACAGGTTTATAAGTCTTAACTTAAAGGACATATAGGCTAAGCTAAGACTCTTATATAAGCTTAATAAGTATACGCCTTCTTAGGAATAAAAAAGTTAATTAAGGAAGTGGTTAATAATTATAATATCTGCCACTATAAGTAGAACCGGTATTATAAGCCTTATAAACTTCTTAAACCACTCCCTATATTATAAGCGTTATAAAGCTCCATCTTATTTAACTTTATTACTAGGATTCTAAAATCTAGGGACTTTATTATAAAAGTTACTTATAACCAGATCCTTATAATAGTTAACAGATTAATAAAGTAAACTTACTTTCTACTAACTTTAAAAGATATAATAGTAAAATAACTTACTTATATTTTTAAAAAAGAGGTGGTTTTATAACACCTTTAGCTAGATAATATCGTTACGGATTAAGATAAGCTAATTATATTAAAGTTCTAATAAGGATTAATATAAAGAATAAGTGTAAAAAGTAAGCTTTTAATAGCTTTCCACCTATAAACAGATAGCTAAATAAAGTAAATTAATCAGATACTTATAATATATCTCTAAACTTATATTAACTTTAAATAAGATAATTAGCTTAAGTTATTATTAACAGCACAGATAACCTATAATATAACATTAGTTAAGTTAACAGGTGTATTACCATTCTTTACTAATTACAGTAAGGAGCCTAAACTCCGTTAAAGCTCACTTACCAGCACCCCTTAAGCTGTAATCCACGTAAATTAAATGTAAGAACTATATAACCACTTATAAGCTAAATTTAAGTTTACACGTAAATAAATAAAAAAGTTTATTAATAAATATTAAATTAAATAACCAGTGTTTAAAAAAGGACTTTATTATAATAGTAAATAAGTTAAGGGACTGACTTTTTAAAAGGGGGATTACGTTTACCTTTTTTTATAAAACCTGTATTTAAAATAACTTAATAAGAAGCTTAACTTTAAAAGGTATAGACTGTTTTAAGTTAAGAAAAAGGTTACTACCTTTAATTACAAACTAAACTTACCCATTAACATAAAGGTGCGGATTAAAGTCTTTCACGTCTTACTTTTAAAACCTGCCTTAAAGGGAGTTCCTTTAAAAAGGAAGATTAAGATCGACACTAATAAGGATAAGTATAACGTTAAGGAAGTTATAGATTTATAAAAAGGAAAAAACATATTTAAATATCTTATTAAGTGGTTAGATTACAGCCTTAAAAGTAACTTATAAAAGCCAGTTAAAAACCTTAAATATTTAAACCTGATTACAGAGTTTTATTAAAAGAATCTAAACTGATTAAAAACCACTTATAAAAAATATAAAGTGAAGAAAAATAAGATAAAATCTAATATTTAAACTACTATATTAAAAAGTAAGACTATTATAGGACTTAAAACCTAAAAAGCAGTAGGAAACTCTTTAATAAATATGGGAGGACATTTATTAAAACCCTTAACCAGGGTTATAAGGACCTTAAACCTAATAAGGAGGTTAGGCCTTTAAAGCTCTTAGTAAACACTATATAAGAATAAAAACACTGTTAGAAAAAGAAGTTAGTAAAAAAGAGGCTACCCCCTATATACTGGGAAAAGAAGCTACAGATTAAGTTAAGAAAAAGTCACTAGTTATAATAACCCCCTGGAAAAAGAACCGGCAGGTGTTCCTATTAAAAAGCCCCCCTAGTTAAAGGACTTACTAGCCTTAAGAGAAGCAGCCAGATAAGCCTCCTCTTACTCCTAGAAGTAAAGGATCTCCGCTTCCCGGCTAAACGTGGAAAAAGTTTACTTTTCTATCTTATAACATTAGACTTTAATCTGTTTAAATTAAGTAATAGCTTTATAAAGCTTTTAAATTTTCAGCTTTAAGTTTTATATAATAACGTTATATTTAATATTAAGATAGCGTTTCTTAAAAAGGAGCTATTAAAGGAAAACGTCGCTATAACTAAATACGTCACATAAAGATAAAACCCTTACTAATAAGCATTTAAAATAACTGTCTAATTATATAGTAATAAAATAAGAAAGCGATTTTAAAGAATAATAACTGTAAGGTGATATTTACAATTTAAAAGTTAAAGTAAAGTCTGTAAGGTTACGGTAACGAGAAGTGCTGTTTTTTAAAGTGCGCTTTTACACACGGTTAATAAGTATAGTTACGTTAAGAAAGAAGGAACGCCCTTATTAAGATTCTTTATGGAAAAAGAATGTTAAAGAGGGGGAATTATATAACGACCTTATAGGCCGTCACTTAGGCCAGAGCGGCCTAACAAATCCCCTATATAAGGAACAGTGCAGGAAGATAGTATATATAGTATTACGTACTGGGCCAGGGGTGTAAAGACCTAAAGCCCTTATAACTAACTAACAGTTACTCAGTCTTAATAAAAATGCTTACCTATTAAGCATCTGTAAGACCTTTAAGTAAGAGGTGCTTAGTGGAAGGTTGCTCAGTTCCTTACTAAGTAACAGGCTATTAAGTAAGGTATAAGGTACTTCCAGCTAGTTAAGTATAAATAGTTATAGTTATACCTATAACCACTATAAGGGACTCTGGTTCCTCACACTAATATTTAATTATTTATTTATATCTTACTATTCAGACTCACCTCTATACATTATAGTAACAGCGACCTATAGTGACATTAAACCCCCGTCTAGGAGTGCTAGCTTAACAAGCCGTCTTCGGAACACCCCTTACCTGTTGGCGTCCTGCCATACGTTCTGTCTTAACCCACGCCAGTCCTCTCGAGGCCTGTGTCGGGTGCAGGTCGTAATAGTACTGCCGTATATGCAATTCGTGTTAGAAGCGCGGCACTCTGGATTCCGTGGAATTGTAGGGGTTGCAACTGCGTGATTGTATTGCTTGTGTTCTTTCTGTCTCTGGCTCTGGCTGGAAGCTAGAGGCTTCTTTATAGACTATTCTGCAGGATCTAGGCTTCGTCACTCTGGTGGCTGAGGCTCACTGGCGTACTGGCAGTGCTAGGTATCCAGTCAGCTCCGCTAACTAGATGCCCAGGGCCTCTAAACCCCCTTCTTTCTGACAAGTATAGTATAAAGGAACTTTCTTTCTTTTTAGAAATCAGGAAACTAATCTTTACTTATTAAAAATTATTAAACTAGTATTTAACCTTAACTGTAAGGGCCTTATAAGATATTACTAAGGCCTTTCAGTATAACCAAACTAAGATTACAGGGCCCAAGCTCTTACTTCTATTAATAGTCTCCTAGGGGGCACTGTCACTGCTTTATGCTCAAGCTGCGAGGGCAATTAAGTTATGGGTTTCTCATTCTGAAGAAGCCAGATGCTAGATCCGACTCCATAGGTTCTCGGCTAAGCTATTGTACAAAGAAAAAGAGGGCAATGCGCAATTCCCTGAGTCTCACATCTTCTGGTTTTCTTTCAAGACAACGTTGCCGCTTGTCACTGGCTGTGAAGTCGTTGCCTTGACTTCTGAGCTTGGGGCTGTGGGTGCAGTAACAACTAGATCGACCAGTGGTTTCCGCCCATGTGGTTCCTGCAACTCTGGGTCTTCAGGCGGACCTGCTTCAACATTCTCTAACCAATCCCACACCATCTTCTGTGCGAAAACGTCTCCAGTTGAGACCACCCCAGATGTAGGGGCGTTGTCGTCGTCATCTTGAATTATGATGTCTTCTACGTCTGCTGCTCCTGTTAAAGCAGCAATACGTATAAGAGACCATTGAAGATCAAAGGCCATCTTCATTTTTTTTTGGTCGGCTTTCGACACAACCACATCAAACGTATCGCCGGTTGCCAGTGGTCGTCCCGAAAGTCGAAAGGCTGCAACCCCTGCCATGGGACTTTGATCATTTGTTAAATGATGTCTCAACTCGTCCTCGTCACGAGTGTCCTGCTTCCACATCATTGTGGGTCGAGGCATCCATACAAACTGGATGCGTACCTTAGCCTCACCCTTTTTGTCTTTTTCAAAAATGCCGAGACACTTGAAGCCGAAGTAGGCCTTTCCCCACCAGGCATAAAGTTGTGGGTTGAGTGAGATGAGGTTCCACAGTTCATTCGAGCTGCCAACATGACTGGTGAACATCCTGAAGACGTCGTCGTCAAAATCATCCTCGAGGAGGAAGCAGATGGCACTCCTGAGGCAAAAGGCGAAATCGGCAAGGTTTGGTTTGCTCTTGCATGATGAGAACGGGATGATATGGCAGGCTTGAGGGTCGGCCGTACCTAGCGCGATGCATCTGCCCTGATCCATCTTAATGCGATCCTTTCCCAGCTTGTTGTGCCGTATAAGTTGACCATTTGCATCGAGTCTCTGGGTAGGATTGAATAGCTCGTCTGAGCCTGCGGCTGACTTCTTCTGGGATGCTGGGCCCTTTTTCCGTGATCCTGTGTCCGGGTCGGCAGGGCGCTTGCCTTTCGTCTTGCTGCTGTTTGTCGTCATGCTCTTGTTTGTCGTCGCTTCAGTCGCCCCGGATGCAAATGCGGCCGACATTGAAGCAGTAGCTTCCTGAGTCTTTGTGAGAACTATGTATGCACGTCAGAAAAGAACGGTGAAAATGAGGACGGGTCGGTAGGCAAGCATACACATCTGGACTACCGGTAGTAGAACCTGCTCTTGCGCGCTCATTCTCGACTTAGAATTTTTCGAGAGATCTCGCAGATATCCGAGAGGAGCAACGAGGAGGGCGGCGAAATATACTGAGGTTAACTCCCAGTCCGGCATGTCTTTCTTGTTCTTAGCTTCGATGTTCTCAATGAGCTCAAGTCTCTCGTGCAGCTCATCGAGAGGCAAAATGCTGGTGACTGCCTCTCGCTTTGGCTTTGCGGCGGGATCAAGATACCGCGACAACGCGTCGCGGTCTAGGGCTGTGGGTTCGTCTTGTAAAAACTCGAGACATTGGCGCAGCAAACTTCCGTCAGGCTGGGTCACCGTGGGCGCGTTCAGATAGCTCTCGATGTCCTTGATGAGCTCGATGTTGAAGTTGGCGCGTTCCGATTTCGACTGTTTGCGAGACATTTTGTCAATTGCGAGAGGGTTCGTGGAAGAGAGAGAGAGAGAAAGGCTGACGATTGTTGAACTTTGCTGAAGGAGGTGACGGAAATTGAGTGCGTCGTGGGGTGGGTGCGGGGTAAAGTTTAGGGATACAGTGGGGTGCCAAAAGTATCGACCCAACCCCGCATTTGACATTTTCCCACATCCGACCCCTATAACCAAAGCTGTACAGATATGCAATCTATATAGCAATCCCAATAAAAAATATATATAGAAAGCTAAGAAACAGGGCTTTCGAATAAGGCTGGTTAATACTTCATATACTATTATAAAGTCACGTGATAATTACATGATTGTAAAGTGATTGTTAAAGATTCGTTATTATTATTTGTTATTCTAGCTAAGAAGTGATAAGAGAGCCTATTATTATAGTCGGCTAATTCGGAGTAATTATCAAGCCGTCTTACAGTCCAATGACGTAAGCTTACAAGCTTCAAAACTACTAGAATCTGCTAGAACACACATATACATCATCAGGCTTTCCACTAGCTTTTCTAGCTAACAGAACTTCTGTACTTACAGCTCTGTAGTTCTTTAGATTCAAATCATAGGGTTTTAAAGAAGGTATTAATTCGTCGAGAAATAGCTAGTAAAAGGTAATGTGACGGCATTGGCGGTTGGCCTCTCCATTCTTCAAGGTCAACACGCAATGACGCCATTGTCCGGATTGGGCAGGTGAAGTAGTGGTTGGAATTCACCTAAGCCATTTACCCTTTTCATTCACACCTCCATTTACCTAGCCCATTAGTATAACCACCCTGCCCTTAAGCCTTTGGCTTCCTTTCCTTTCCTTTCCTTCTTTACGCTAGTATAATACAAATATTAGCCCTACTTACTAGGAGCAAACTTCCAGCCTTAAGCCTTGCTGTAACGGTTAGTGTTAAAAGTTAGAGGTTTATATGATAAGCGCTATTTACTTAACGACACGTGTCACCCAATGGACGAAAATAAAACCTTAACCGATAAAAACCTTAATTTTTAACTATTATTATAAAGCTTAAGTAAATGATAATAACAGTGTTTACTAAGGCTAGTAAGTTAGATAGAGGATATAAAGAGTAAGTTTAGACGATAGTTATTAACCTGTTGTAAATAATAGCTTTAAAACATTATCTCTTACTTAACGACTATTAAGTTAACGTACTTAATATAAAGAGTTAAGTTGTTAAAGGCACCTAGTTATACTACTTTCTTAATTCTGCTATTAATTATCAGGGCCGTGTGTTCTAGCCGTTAACAAGACCACAGTATAAGTATAAAGCACAACAAACCTATTACGACCTGCACCCGACACAGGCCTTAAGAGGACTGGCGCGGGTTAAGACAGAACGTATGGCAGGACGCTAACAGGTAAGGGGCGTTCCGAAGACGGCTTGTTAAGCTAACACTTTTAAACAGGGGGTTTAATGTCACTATAGGTCGTTGTCACTATAATGCGCAGAGGTGAGTCTGAACAGTAAGATATAAATAAATAATTAAATACTAGCGTAAGGAATTAGAGTCCCTTACAGTAGTTATAAGTATAATTATAATTATCTATATTAGCTAACTAAGAGGTACTTTATACCTTGCTTATAATGTTATAAGTGCTCGTTATGTAAGTACTTTACACTGTGTGAGTGTTTTACTTATAAAGTTTCTCCTACTTACAATATAAGTATTTAGTATACTGTAAGTAACACCTTATTAGTTATAGGGGCTTTAGGTCTTTACACCCCTAGCTTAATGCACCTGGACAGTATACACTGTCTTCTTACACTGTTCCTTTTACAGGGGATTTATCAGGCTGCCCTAACTTAAGTGACGGCTTATAAGGTCGTTACATAATTCCCCCTTTTTAACGTTTTTTTCCTATAAAGAACTTAAAAGGTAAGTTTTTCCTTTTATTACTTTATTATGTAATAAGTGTCCAGCTCTTAAGTCTCGAAACGGGAATAAGGCAAAAGCATTAACCGCCGTTTAAATCTTACAGCTTATATATACACGTTTAGTGGCGAAATATCTTCTTATTCTTTTTACAAGTCTGCTAACTCTCCGTTTGTCTGCTGGGTTTTAAACCGGTTTAATAGTTATAATTACTGTTTAGAGAGGTATCGGCTTTTCTAATGTGACGCTTTTAATATTAGTAAAGCGAAGTTAAAGGCTCTCTTTATTAAAAAGTAAAACTTTAATTTATAAGTTAAGTCTACTGTTTAACAGCTTTATAAGGCTATTATTAAACTTTAAGAGGTATTAGCATGTTTAGTATGCCTTTATAAGTAGCGGTCCTGCCTTAAGGACTAGGTTACGAAAGCGTTTAGTTGTGAAGTGGAGTTGTTAGAGTTTTAGGAGAGTGAGGAGGTTAAGCTAGACGCCTTTCTTAAAGACATAAAGTCTTCTAATTAAGGGAACTTCCTAGCGGGGTCTTTATAACGAGTGGTTATTTTATAACTTAATCTGTAACTTCCTTTTTCTAACGAAAGGTTATAAGTTTAATTCTTATAAGAGTCTTCTATTACTTTAAGTCCTTACCCTTTAGGGCTAGGGGGTTTAAGCCGATTTTTTACTTGTTTTCTTTTTACTGACTTCTTTTCTTAACAGTATTTATTTTTCGTGTAAGGCTTATTAGGAGCTTTAAAGGCCCAGTTTCTTTATTAGGTTTAAGGTCTTTATAACCTTAGTTAAGGGTTCTAATAAATATCTTTCTATACTTATTAAGGAGTTTCCTACTACTTTTTAAGCTTTAAATCCTATAGTGGTTTTACTCTTTAGTATAGTAGTTTAGATATTAAACCTTATCTTATTTCTAGTTTTTATCGTTAGTTTTAGTTAGTTTGGATTCTTTCGGTAAAACTCTGTAATTAAGTTTAAGCACTTAAAGTTTATAACTAGCTTCTACGAGTTGCTTTTAAGGCTATAGTCTAGTTACTTAATAAGATATTTAAACGTGTTCTTTCCCTTTCGTAAATTTATAACTTCTTTAACGTTATACTTATCTTTGTTAGTATCGACTTTAATTTTCTTTTCTAATAAAACTCCCTTTAAGGTAGGTTTTAAAAGTAAGATGTGAAAAACCTTAATCTGCACTTTTATATTAGTAGGTAAGTTTAGTTCGTAATTAAAGGTAGCGACTTTTTTCTTAATTTAGAACAGTCTATATCTTTTAAAGTTAAGCTTCTTACTAAACCGTTTCGAATATAGGTTTTATAAAAAAAGATAAACGTAATCCCCTTTTTAAAAAGTTAATCCTTTAACTTATTTACTATCGTAATGGAGTCCTTTCTTAAGCGTTAGTTATTTAGTTTAGTGTTTATTAGTAAACTTTTTCATTTATTCACGTGTGAACTTAAGTTTAGCTTATAAGTAGTTATATAGTTCTTATATCTAATCTGTACAGATTATAACTTAAGGAGCGTTAATAAGTAGGCCTTAACAGAGCTTAAGCTCTTTACTATAGTTAGTAAAGAATAGTGATATACCTATTAACTTAACTAGCGTTATGTTATAAGTTATTTATACTGTTAGTAACAGCTTAAATTAATTATTTTATTCAAAGTTAACATACGTTTAAAGATACGTTATAAGTATTTAGTTAACTCGCTCTATTTAACTGTTTATCTGTAAGTAGAATGTTATTAAAAGCTTACTCTTTACACTTATTCTTTACATTAATCTTTATTAGAACTTTAACATAATTAACTTATCTTAATCTATAACGATATTATTTAGCTAAAAGTGTTATAAAATTACCTTTTTCTCGAAGACGTAAGTAAGTTACTCTACTGTTATATCTTTTAAGGTTAGTAAAAAGTAAGTTTACTTTATTAATCTATTAACTATTATAAGGATCTGGTTATAAGTGACTCTTATAGTAAGGTCCTTAGATTCTGAGATCCTGGTGACGAAATCAAGCAAGATCGAGCTTTATAATACTTATAATATAAGGAGTGGTTTAAGAAGCCTATAAGGCTTATAGTACCGGTTCTGCTTTTAATAACAGATATTATAGTTATTAATTACCTTTTTAACTAACTTCTTTATTCTTAGGAAGGCATACGTTTACTAAGCTTACGTAAGAGTTTTAACTTAACTTATATATCTTCTAAGTGTGACGACCCCGCAGGCCGTCACTTGGGCCGGGGCGGCCCGACGAGTTCCCTGCAGAAAGAACAGTGCAGAAAGGCAGTACGCACGGTACTGCGCACTGGGCCAAGGGTGCAAAAGACCCGAAACCCCTACGACTAATCGTTAAGTAATCACTCTGATCTCGCTAAGAGCACGGTGATCACAGTGATCAGAGGCATTCTGATCACTGTGATCACTCCTCGTGTTAAATAAGCATAGTAATCAAGGTATAAAGTACCTCTTAGCTAGTTAGTATAGATAGTTATAGTTATACCTATAACTACAGTAAGGGACTCTAATTCCTTACGCTAGTATTCAATTATTTATTTATATCTTACTATTTAGACTTACTTTTATATATTATAATAATAACGACTTACAGTAACATTAAACCCCCTGTTTAAGAGTGCTAGCTTAATAAACTGTCTTTGGAACGCCTCTTACCTGTTAATATCTTGCTATACGTTTTATCTTAACTTACATTAGTCTTTTTAAGGCCTGTATTAAGTGTAGGTTGTAATATAATATTAACGTTACAGTTTTAAACGCTGTTTATTAAATTCCTAAACATTACCTCTCTCCTACTAATATATTAACTTCCGGAAAAGGTAAGGAGATTGAGAAAGTATAAGCTTAGCCTTAACTCCCTATTATTAATAAGTTAGCTGCACGCCTTAAAAACTTAAACTTTAACTAGTAAGGACTAGTTAAAAAACTTAACGAAACCTTCCTTAGAGATATTAAGAGTTATATTAATCTTATTAAGAAACTCTAAGCTTAACTTAACGTTGTTAAATTAAAGAATAATAACTTAAAGGGCTTGTAGAAAAAATAAGTAAAACTCCCCTTACTGTCACGCTTTAAAGGAAACTTTACGTAACTAAAGTCTTAAATAACTTAACTTTAAAGCTATATCACCTATTATAATAAGCAGTTCTTTAAAGAAGAAGGAAAGGTTAGGTTTGTTAAAGCTTTATTAAATAAAGTAACTGCTTAATAATATAAACCTTATACGAAGATAATTAATAACCTCTCTGTAGATAAAGCGTGTAAAGAGGCCCCTAAGACCTAAACCTTTTTTAACGACTTTGATATATTTATTAATTAACTTTAGACTGAGTTTAAAGAACTAAACGCCCCTAGGTAGGTTAAATAGCACCTTATAACCTTAAAGTAAATGTCTTTAGTCTTTAAGTTCTTTACACGCTTTAAATTAGAAACAGTAAAGACTAAGCTTAGTTAAAAAACCTTAGTAATGTTATTCTAAAGTAATTTAAAGAAGCACGTTACTGAAAACCTTTACTAAGAAAACCACCTAAATTACTTTCAGGAGTTAATTAAGATAACTATTAAAGCTAACAATCGGTATTATAATTATTATTATTAGAAGAGCTATTAGAAAGAACAGACCCTTTACTAGCTAAGTAATCTAAAGAAGGGAAACTAGTTGACCGTGATAGGTTACTACCCTAGGCTAATAGATATTAGCATAATAAACCGCTAGAATTAACCTAACTGTAATAAGCCTTAACAGTAGTAATAATAAAAACAGCCTAAAGATCTATCTTAAATCTAGTGCTTTAACTACAGTAAGAAAGGCTATATAACGTAGCAGTGCCTGTTGTTAAAGCAAGTTAGTTAGAAACCCGTTCTAGAAAAAGGAAAGCACGTTAGGTTTAATTTAGGAGACGTCTATATCAGGATAGTAAGTAACGAAGAAAATTACACTTAAATAGATAAATGTAACTTAAAAGACGAGGAAGAAGAGGAAAAACCTTAAGATATAATATATTTAATCCTTAAGAATATTTTAAAAAAGTTAACTATAGAAGTATAAGTTATAGCAGACCGATTTTAAAGTGGAAACTCGGAACTGTTAAAGGTGTAGGTTATAAAAAACTAACTTTAAAAAAAGATATTCCAGTTAGCTGTTATAAGCTTTAAAAGTCTTACACTGTAAGCCTAGGAATTAAAGAAGTCTAAGAAAGACCTTAACTTAGAAATTACTAGGATAGTAGAAAGAGTCAAAGAACTAACCTTCCAGGCCACTTAAACGGTAAAGTAAGCCTTAAAAGGTAAAAGAAAATAAACTAAGAGAATTAAGTTAGAGAAACAGAAATTCTTCTTAACAGTACTTCCCGAGACTTTTAAACACTTTAAATACGTTAAGTAGATTAGTACCTTTACCTCTTTAGAAGAAGGACAGCTTAGATAACTACCCTGTATTAAAGCTAGTATACTTTAGACTGGTACCTTAAGGGTTTCCTGAGAAAGTATAAAGTAAGTATACTAATAAAGAGTCTAGGAGCTGAAAGAGAAACATTAAGAGTTAATAAATAAAGTAAAGAATCTACAAATTAAAGGACTTACTGTAACGTCTAAAGACAAAGTAGTGGAAATTAAACTGCAACTCCATAATAGAGTTCGCTTCACTAACTAGCTTAAATACTAACTTGTTAAAAAAAGCCACTTTATAGAAGAATAAGCTAGGTTATTACTATTTAAGTTTTAAAAAGAGGTTTAAGAGAAATAATATATATAAAGGTAAGTGGAAGAAGAAAAAGAATAAAGCGCTACTTCCCCTATACTATACTCTATAACTGCAGCACTAACTATTAACATCGATTACTCTAGTTATAAAGATATACTGTAAATCGATTATATATATAATAACTACACTCTCAATTAGCATTATAAGCCTAAGACCCTTTATAACCACTTCCTTAATATACGAAAAAAAGATTACATTATTGTAAAGGTAAAGTTAGAACCAGCCTATTACTAAATCTCCTACTTTTTAATAAGGGAATCTGGTAATAAGCAGAAGGTTACCGTAATTAACTAAGCCCTTATTACGTGTTAGTAAGAAGAAGTGCTTAATAACTGCCTAATTGTAACGTGCTTATTACACCTTAACGGAAAAGCTTAAGAATAGTAGAAGTAAGAAGATTACTAGTAGATCTAAGAGTAAAAAGACATTACTGTAATCCAGTTTTGTAAAACGTATTATTGTTTTATTAAAGACTTTTAAAACATCGTACCGTTTAAAGTCGATTAGACGTTAAAGCGTAAGAACTTAAAGAAAGTTAATCGCTAGATTTATTAAAGTTACCTGTTTTTCTAAAAGGAATTAAGAAAAGGCTATAGGCCCTTTAGAAGGGTTAAAAACTAGTAATTTGTTAGTTAGTAAAAACCTTAAGAAAAAGGAAAGGTATTTAAAAGTTAAGTTAGATAAGACTTTAAGTACAGATAGTTGCTATAACTTAAATGTTAAAAGAGTATAAGTATTATTCCGTCAGTATCGATATAACAGATGGAAAAGGGAAGTTATTTAGGGTAAAAGTAGTGATTAATAGTAAAAGTACTTCTAACCTAATGCACCCCTTGTTAGTTAACTGAAAGAAACTCCCTAATTAAAAGTATAAAAAGGTTATTCCTATTTAAAATAAAGAAAGAGGCTTATATTAGTATAATAACAGTAAAGTTACCTATTATTTACTATTTTTAATTAAAGTAGATAGGGATGAATAATAAGTGGACTTTAATGTTATATTAGTTACAGGATATAATATAATCTTAAGTTTACCTTAGCTGGAAAAGTATAACCCTGTGATTAACTGGAAGAGTGGCCACCTTACCTTTAGTAAGTCCCCTAGTTATGATTACTGTTTGGAGAAGGCTAAAAAGGTATTAAACTGCTTTAAAGATACACGAAGTATTTAAAAGTATATTAAACCTTTAGAATTAAGCACAGTTTAAGTTAGGTTTACTAAGACGGTTAAAAGATTAAAAGGTCTACTACATTACCTAAATGACAATTTAGAAGGTGGAAAAAAGTAAGGAGCTAACTTACAGATAAGTGAAGAAGTTGATTTATTTAAAGTACTTATAGAATATAGGAAGTTTACCCTGTTTTGAAAAAAGATATTATAACTACTGGATTATAGACTGTAAGATTACGAAATTAAGTTAAAGCTAGGAGTGAAACTTTATAACTTCCAGCTTTACCACTTAAACCCTTAATAAGTTAAGGTTTTAAGGGAGTACGTTAATAAAAACCTGAAGAACAGGTTTATTATAAAGTCTTAATCTCTAGTAAGGTACCTGGTGTTATTTATCTTAAGAAAGGGAGATAGTAAACTACATATAGTTATTAATTACTAAATGTTAAATAAGGATACGATTAAGAATCGTTATTTACTGTTATTTATTGCGGAAATGTGAGAATAGATTATTAAAGTAAACTGGTTCTTTAACCTTAATTTCCCTATAAGATTTAACTACATTAGAGTAAAAGAAGAGGATAAATATAAAATAGCCTTTTAGATTTATAACGGGTATTACTAGTATTATATTATGTTAATGGGATTAATAAACGCCCCTGTAACCTTTTAAGGCCTTATTAACAGTGTTCTCTGCCCTTTCCTTAATAAGTTTATCTTTATATATCTGGATAATGTTTTAGTTTATTTTAAAACTTTAAAAGAATATTAAAAATATATGTAACAGGTTTTAATAGCTTTTAAAAAAGCGAAGCTGATAATAAACCTAGAGAAAAGCCACTTTTACGTTTAGGAACTGAACTATTTAGGGTTTAAGGTAACCTTTAGAAAGCTTAAAATGTAACTGGAGAAGATAGAGGTAATTAGGGATTAGCTTACTTTAAAGAATTAGAAAGAATTATAAGCTTTTATTAGCTTTATAAACTTTTATTACTGTTTTATTAAATACTTTACGAAAATTGTAAGATTATTTTATAAACTTATAGGTGAGGGAAAGCTATTTAAGTAGACTGATAGATAATAAAAGGTGTTTAAGGACCTTAAATACGCCTTTATTACAGTATTAATCTTAGCTCTTCTTAACTTTTTAAAGCTTTTCTGAGTTGAAATAAACTCCTTAGAGTTTGTAATTGGTAAAGAACTTAGTTAAGTTTAGGACGATAAGAAACGCTACCTAGTTACCTTTCTGTTAAAAAGAATCCACAACCTAGCCTTACGATATCTAATTTATAATAAGGAACTAATAGTGATTATTTAGTATTTTGTTAAGTAGGTACTGTATTTAAGTGGTATGGAAGAACTAGTTTAGGTTTTTTTAAATTATAATAACCTCTGGTACTTTCTGATAAAGGAATTTAGTTTACGGTAAGTATAGTAGGTAGAGTTAATAGCCCTGTTTTACTTTTAGATCTATTATATTAAAGGAAAAGATAATGGGAGAGTTAATACCTTTAGTTAAAGATAGGATTATAAGGATGTTAATTTAGTTTTAATTTTTATTATTATATTTAATAAAGTAAAGAACAGCACGTTAAAACACACGTTATAAGTGTTAGATAATTAAACGTTAGAATAAACTATTAACGTCTGTATAAACTTATAAATAGAGTATAATATCTATTAGTAATAATAGGACTTTTAAGTAAGAAGGTTAGTGGAAGGAACTTGTAAATATAAGTACCTGTTAGGAGACTTTTCAGGGTATTTGTAAAACTGTAGTAAAGAGTGCCTAAAGTATTTAAATTATAATAAAACTGGTTATTAGCTGGAATAGCTATTAGAAGGTGTAGACGGTGTGCCTGAACTAGGAGTGAGGCTTTAATATTAAGAGAAACTGTATATTTATAATTTAAGTAAATAAAAGGAATATGTTTAATAAGTTTATAAGTCTTGGTTTAGAGGATATATAGGCTGAGTTAAGACTTTTATATAAGCTTAATAAGTATACGCCTTCCTGGGAATAAAAAAGTTAGGTAAGGAAGTGGTTAACTGTTATAATATCTGTTACTGAAAGCAGAACTGACATTATAAGCTTTATAAACTTTTTAAACTATTTCCTGTATTATAGGTGTTATGGAGTTTAATCTCGTTTAATTTCGTTATTAGGATTTTAAAGTCTAAAGACCCTGTTATAAGGGTTACTTATAATTAAATCCTTATAATAGTTAATAGATTAATAAAATAGGCTTACTTTTTACTAACTTTAAAGGATATAATAGTAAAGTAACTTATTTATGTTTTTAAAAAGGAGGTAGTTTTATAATACCTTTAGTTAAATAATATCGTTACAGATTAAGATAAGCTAATTGTGTTAAAGTTCTAGTAAGGATTAATGTAAAGAATAGGTGTAAAGAGTAACTTTTAATAGCTTTCCACTTATAGATAGATAGTTAAATGGAGTAAGTTAATTAGATACTTATAACGTATCTTTAAATATATGTTAACTTTAAATAAGATAATTAGCTTAAGTTATTACTAATAGTATAGATAGCTTATAATATAACGTTAGTTAAGTTAACAGATATATTACTATTTTTCACTAATTATAGTAAGGAGTTTAAGCTTTATTAAGGCTTACTTACCGGCACCCCTTAAGTTACAGTTTACGTAGACTGGATGTAAGAACTGTATAACCATTTACAAGCTGAACTTAAGTTTACACGCGAACGAATAAAGAAGTTTATTAATAAATATTAAATTAAGTAATTAGTACTTAAGAAAAGACTTTATTATGATGGTGAACGAGTTAAGGGACTGACTTTTTAGGAAAAGGATTACATTTACCTTTTTTCGTAAAACCTGCACTTAAAACGACTTAGTAAGAAGCTTAACTTTAAAAGATACGGACTGTTTTAGATTAAGAAAAAGGTCGTTACCTTTAATTACAAATTAGACTTACCTGTTAATATAAAGGTGTAGATTAAGGTTTTTTACGTTTTACTCCTGGAACCTGTATTAAAGGGGGTTTTATTAGAAAAGAAGATCGAGATTGATATTAACGAGGACGAGTACGATGTTAAGGAAGTTATGGATTTACGGAAGGGAAAGAATATATTTGAATATCTTATTAAGTAGTTAAATTACAGCCTTAAAAGTAACTTATAAGAGCTAGCAAAAAACCTTAAATGCCTAGACCTAATTGTGGAGTTTTACTGGAAAAATCCAGACTGACTAAAACTACCTGTAAAAAAAGAGTGGGAGGTGAAAAATAAATTAGCTGGTGTAGCTTTAAGGAGGTAAATTAACTAGTTTACTTTAGAAATAGAAAAATAAGATAAGGTCTGATATTTAAATTATTATATTGAAGAGTAAGATTACTGTAGGACTTAGAGCCTGAGAAGTGGTAGGAAACTCCTTAGTAAATATGGAAGGACGTTTGTTAGAAACCTTGGCTAGGGTTGAAAGGACCTTAGACCTAATAAGGAGGCTGGGCTTTTAAAGTTCCCGGCGCGTTCCGCGCGAGAATAAGTACTGTTAAAAAAAAAAGAGAAAGTTAGCAAAAAGAAAAACAGGTAGGTGTGCTACCGCTACGTTAAAAAAAAAAAAAAAAAAGCCGTTTTCGTTTGTTAAAAGAAAGAGTGACGGACTAAGTTAAGAAGAAGTCGCTAGCTGCGGCAACCCCCTGGAAAAGGAACCGGGCGCTAGCTCTACTAGGAGGCTTCCCTAATTGAACTTAGGAACTGGTATAGTTACTTCTTAGGCCTTACACTCCTTTTCCGCCATAATGTTAAACTTATGGCTAAAAAGTTTATTTACTTGTTACACTAGTCCTTTCTATTAGTCCTTAAGGTGTAGAAGCTTAGAGGCTGTGTCATAGAGAAAAAGGGCAGTTTCACGCTCCTTAACGTTAAGGCGCTTCTTTTCGTCTAAAACCTTACGTAAAACAGATAAGTTATTTCTGTAAATATTATAAGATAAGTATATAATCTTACTAGCCGCTATATAATAGCTGTATAACTTGCTTTTACTAGCTACTTTACAGTCTGGCAGGTTTAGGTAGCGGTAGTGACTACACTTTATAAGTAACGTGTTTAATAAGCGAACGGATAATATAAGCGAGCGGATAATTTTCCACCACCCCATTATAACTACCTTCAATTACACAACCATAACATTAGGAAATAATAATAACTGAATCAGAAACAGATAAATCAGACGATTCTGCAGCCTCCTTGCAAGTGCGCGCATTATGGCCAGGCTTACCGCACACGCCACAACACTGAATCTTTGCACGAGAGCCCCTTACACCACCACCACTTTGTCGTGTTTCCTATGCTAACTGCTCACCCACAGCCTTCTAATCCAGCAAATCCTGTGCATCCTGTACAGTAAGTGACCCTCCAAGCCGTACACGCGTTTTTTTAGCCCTCCGTCGTTTACTAAGCCCCTTATTGGCCTTTCGTAATGCGGAGACCTCCGTACGGAGAAGAGCCACCTCGTGCATCACAGCCATTGTACCTTTGGCTAATCGATCCACAGCCGTTAGTATTAAGGTTAGTGAGCTGCCCTGATGGTTGGAAATTCGATTTTTAATAAACACTAACTGTAAGGTGGCCTCTCAAGGGTTATATGGCGTTTGGGAGACCCAAGGTAATAGTGTGGCCTGGCCTGAGGTTAGTGGTGTTGGGGTTCGAATACGCACATTTAACTTCGATATTACTCTGTCTGGGTCGTACGGTACAAGGCCGGCTCCGGTAAAGCCCCCCTGGATATTTTTTTCCGTAATTGAAGCAAAAAACGCTTCTTTAAACGAATAGAGAAATTCCAGCTTACTGATGTGTGTAATGCTCATCCGCATCAACTACTTAATCTGATGGCCGTACGCCTTCTTTAACAGCTTAAAACAACTAACATCTAAAGGCTGAAGTATATGTAAGGTATGTGCAGGTATACAGAGCGTAATGATGTTATGTGCCTAGCAGTAAGCCTTAAATTTATTAGAGTGGTGGCTCTTGTGGCTGTTGAGGATTAGAAGCCGATATTTACCCTTTGTATAAGACGATGTGTGTAAATCGAAATGCCGAATCTAATCTATGCCTTTCTCATTTATAGTCCAGCCATTATCGGTTGTTACAATACGCCAGGTAGCCGGGAGGTTGCATTCTTAATACCAGTTAGTAAGGTGGTATTACGCAGCTAAGATAATAAACGGTGGGATAGCCCAGCCTTGAGAATTCACCCCTTAGATAACTGTAACCCACTCTTAATTACCAGGCTGGGCCTGTTTAGCCTTACCACGGCCATTTAAGGTAGTAACTACTATAATGGGAGTGATAATGCCCATTATAAAGCCAATCTTATTGAAATTGTATGTATCTTTATTAAGGATACCGTATTTAACCTTCGTGTTATGCATAAGGGCAAACCACTCGCCAATAATCTTTAGATCTTCGCATTTAGCCCTCTGGTAGTCGTATTTACGCAATAAACGCGTTCGGAGCTTTAGCTAGCGTTTAACAAAGTTATAAGCCCAGCGTTTGCCGACAGGGGGCGTGTTATGTTCGCGTAACAGTCGGTTAGCTATATCTTCTACGTAATAAAGCCGAGGGTGGAATATGCGTGCACATAGCTTAACTATGTATTAAACAATCGTATTTTCCTCTAAATCTGTAAGCTTTCGCGAATTAGCTGGAATATCGCGTCGTGCAGGCCGACCAGCACGTCGGTTATAAAGTGTGGTATATGAAACAGTATAGAATTCCGCTGCTTTGGAAATAGGAAGTTTTGGGTCTTTTTCAAGAGCTTTAAGGGCTAGGATTAATTACGCTTCGTTTAAACGCGATGCCATGTTATGTGGTGGAGGAAAACGTTGCGAAAGGTAAGGAGGTGTGACGTGTGGAAAATTATCCGCTCGCTTATATTATCCGTTCGCTTATCAAACACGTTATAACGATTCTAAAAGTAAGAATAAACTTAACGTTAGTAATACAACGTTTAGTTAATAAAGGCGCTACGTTTCTCCTGTTCTTAATTACCTAGTTAGACAATATAACGACTGGTGAAGAAGGGAAGGAACGTATAAGTAGTTCTTTATAGAAAAAGAACGTTAAAGAGGGGGAATTATGTAACGACCCTGCAAGCCGTTACTTAAACTGGGGCGGCCTGACAAGTTCCCTGTAGAAGGAACAGTGCAGAAAGGCAGTATATACGGTACTGCGCATTGGGCTAGGGGTGTAAAAGACCTGAAACCCTTACGATTAATCGTTAAGTGATCACTCTAATCTTATTAAAAGTATGGTAATTACAGTGATTAGAGGTATTTTAATTATTATAATCACTCTTTGTATTAAGTGAGTATAGTAATTAAGGTACGAAGTACCTCTTAGCTAGTTAGTATAGATAGTTATAGTTATACTTATAATTATAGTGAGGGACTCTGGTTCCTTACGCTAGTATTTAATTGTTCATTTATGTCTTACTGTTTAGACTTACCTCTGTGCATTATAGTAATAACAACCTATAGTGACATTAAACCCCCTGTCTAAAAGTGTTAGTTTAATAAGCTGTCTTCGGAACACCTCTTACCTGTTAGCGTCCTGCTATACGTTTTGTCTTAACCCGCATTAGTCCTCTTAAGGCTTGTGTTGGGTGCAGGTCGTAATACTAAGTTAAGACTTATAAACCTGTTAAATGTACTCCTTCCACTTATTTAAGTTATAAACGTACAGTTTCTTTTAATACTAAAACCTTATTCTTAATTTAAGTACGCTATTTACACCTTTTAGTAACTATTTTAACTAATAATTAGTTTTACTGTAATTTAAGTATTTCAGGCACTCCTTAAAATTGCTGGCGTCACTTCGTTTATCATTCCGCGACAGCCCTTCGCTACGCTACGGGGCACTCCATTCCTCACTTTCGCTCCTGGCAATTTTGGCGTGGGGTATTAAGCTTATTTAAATAAGTGCAGCGAACAAAGCGACAGAAACCTGTCCGGAGGCCAATATATCTATTTAAAGAGATAAAAACATAATTAAAAATATATCTTACTTTTTAAAGCTTTATTTTTTAAGATTTAAAGACTTTATTTTATACAGTTTACAGGCTTTCTTTTACAGAGTTTACAGGCTTTATTCTACAGGGTTTACAGGCTTTATTTTACAATTTACAATTTACAATTTACAATTTACAATTTACAGTTTTTTTTTCACTTTCACAAATGCAATTCGAACTGGGAACCTTTTTAATTAATATTATGCTATTTACCACTATACTATTTCTATTTCTATCTGTGAAAAACTAAAGGTTTTTTTTAACCTAACTAGGTGAATTAGAGTAATAATTTAATAATTTTTAATTATTAGCTTACATATTTAAATGATACATTTTAATATGCATCACGTGATGTAGAATCCGATTTTCACTTTATTTTCAGGGTTAGGGTTCAGTAAAAGGAGATATTCAGGTTTAAAGTGAAAAAACCATGACTTTCACAAGTATTATTTTAGTTTATAATATAGAATAAGGTAGTATCAT
>Ga0247760_1000087_pt1 | contig 88310 bp, 117 predicted proteins | sample UWRJL171409R4_FD_179936 | JGI IMG/M metagenome (GOLD analysis project Ga0247760, IMG submission 179936) | Plant litter microbial communities from Arlington Agricultural Research Station in Wisconsin, United States - UWRJ-L171-409R-4 | ecosystem: Environmental > Terrestrial > Plant litter >...
TATCTTCCCTAGCCGATGAAGCGGCAAACACACCATCCGATACCTCAGCTCCTCCCCCCCTTCCGGCTTCGGATTCCTCATCTCCACCAGCCTCTCCTTCCCCCCATCACCATCAAGTCTCCTCCAGGACACCCCGTCCGGAAAAAAACCCTCTGCGGAAATGGTGTCCAGGACCCCAGCGCGGTCGAACTCGTAGCAGGACTCGGCAGTGTAGTGCGATGCGCGGGGGTTGGTGTCGAGCGCGGCGGTCTGTTCGATGAGTTCGACGGGGATGCCGGCTTTGGCGAGGAGGAGGGCGAGGAGCAGGCCCGAGGGGCCGGCGCCGACGATGATTATTTTGTTGAGGGGGGGCATTGTGAAGATTTTGGAGGGTGTTGTAGATTTGGAAGAAGCATGGAATGAACAGGAACGAGTGGAAATTTTCTCTAAAGCGAATATCGCATCAGCCAGCAGACTCGTACCACAATGACGGCAACGGCATCCAGATATATCCCCCGACCGCCGACCGGTCAAGCTGAGTGACGACCTCTCCAAAGCCTCCCCCGCTTCCTTCTCGCGAGTGCCGACTTCCCCACATGTTTGCTCATAGTTTGTGTCACCACCAATGCGGCAAGGACATTCCGCCTATTCGTGCTCCCGCAATTGCAGCGGAAATTTCTCTCGTAATCTACCGGAGAATGGCAGCCGGCTCGGAAAATTCGTTGGCGGTGATGGTGAGAGCTCGTGACTTGACGCGTCGCGTACACGCGCCGGGGCAATAGATCGTAGGTGCCAGTGGTTGTCATTTCGTCCGAGAAGTCGGCGCGGGGCCGGATGCGATCGGCCGGGGGAAGGCACCAGGACCCTATGGGGAAGTTTTGCGTTGTGTAATTTCAACCCAGTGGTGTAGTGGTAACACGTTAGACGGCCCGGTGCGCCTCGCTCCAACCTTAAAAGTATCCTTATTCCATTTCTGGAAAAAAAATGCTTCCACGGAGGGGAGTGTAGCGTCAGCTAGATGTGAAAGTCCCCAGCTCAATTCAGGGCTGAGTTCTTTTCTTGCTCGTATCGCAACTTCCTTTTTTGTCTCAAGAATCCAGACCTCAGCCACCACCGTCTTACCCTCGTCAAAAGTTGCGACGGTTCATGGCGAGTAACATCAACATTAGTCATCTAGGGCTATCAATTTGGTTTTTGAAGTCATAAGAAAGAAAACAACAATGGCGCTTAGTTCGGCGAAAAGAGAATCCAACAGCTAGCTAAACCCTTTCTTATCCAATGACATGAACCCATCCATGGCGTTACACTTATCTCTGAACCTTGGTCAACTTGACCCACAACTCCGGCCGCTTAAACATCATGTATGCCCTCACATTTTTCACGTCTCCTTCAAGATCCCACCTCCAAGCCCTTTCCTTACCACCGTCCAGCTCTAAATCGAACGCCCACAGCACATGGCAGAGAGCGAGACGCATCTCCATCCAGCTCAAGTTCTTCCCAATGCAACCTCTTGGCCCTATCCCGAATGGCTGTGATGCATGAGGCCTGTCGCCAGGGAACTTCTCAGGATGAAGCCATCTCTCGGGTAGGAACTCATAAGGCCGCGTCCAGTTGAGTTCCGAGTGCGCCGCTGTCCACTGGGGGATTGACACGGTTGTTCCTGCGGGGACATAGTTGCCGTCAATCATGGCGCCCTGGCCATTCGGCGGAACCTGGCGCAGACTGCCAATGACCACGGGGGTGTAGTACCGTAGCCCCTCGCTGATGACGGCGCCGAGGTATGGGAGATTCTTTACGTTGGCGTGGATGATGTCTTCCTGTGTCACGCAACGCCCGCGAATTTCTGTCTTCAGCTTTTCATACACCTCGGGGTGTGTTAGCAGGCTATACGTGATGGCGGAAAGGGCGGAGGCGGTCGTATCTCCGCCAGCAGCGATGAAGGTTGCCGAATTGAGAAGAATCTCGGTTGGGGTGAGAAGATTCTTGGCCTCGTTACTGCGGAGAATGTAGTACATGAAGTCCCTGTGATCACTCTCTTCGTCTTGAAGCCGCTCCATGATCTTCTGCTTTGACTTCAAGAAGTGTGTCATCTTTCCTTGTTTGTACACAGAAGGCACACAGATATCGTAAAGCTTCTTCTGCAGCCAAGTATGGGGGCCTGCGAGACGCCGGGTGATTTGCTCATATACGCCACATTGCATCGCCTTCTCGAGAGCATCTAACCAGATACGGCCTCCTTTTTGTTCAAGACACCCAAAGGAAGTGCCGACGTAGAGATCACTGATGACGTCGAGCGTGGTGAAGCTGTACCAATCCGTGAAATTGGCAGGCTTCCCAGCCTTCTGGAGCTCGCCAAGGCGGCGGATGAGCGTATGCATATGTTCTTGGATCAGCGGCTCTTGTTGCGTAACAGACGTGTTGCTGAGAGGGTGGGAGAAGGCTCGACGCTGGCGCGCGTGGGCATCCCGAGGGGCATATGTGATGGGAAACTGGCCATTCATCGTCATAAGCGCACCGATCCATAACGGGTCCTTCTCCATCGGCTCGTCGTAAGACTGGGCAAAAAATGTTAGCCTTCAAAGGTCGGAATACACAAGATGCAAAACCTACACGAAAACCATAAATATCTTCTTGGGCTCCAGGGGCGCAAAAACTCAGTTCATTGGGAGAGACCCTCTGTAAGAGGTCAGTAATGATTCTTTTGTATGTAGTCTCAAGCGCTTCTTGACGTGTCGACGAATCCCAGGTCTGAAATCGAGGGCGTCAAGGATCACATCGCACTGATAAACATACAACTACAGGGCCTAAACATTGTTAGAAACGGTCCCATCGTCAAAGATTACACATGCGGCGCTAGTAACACGGAGACTGACCGTACTTGTCGTGTAATTGCTTCATGTATACATGGTTCCTCCCGGTATAGTAGCTTATGGAAATCGGAATGCTGCTGACAGCCCCGAAGAAGGGCCCGGGGTATTTGCTAAGAGGGTGGAAAAAGTACCGTCTGAAGACGAGCACCACAATTGATGAGACAATCTACCAGATAAGAGTTAGCGGGCGAGCAGCAACACAAGATAATACGTCTCCGAGGACGTACCCCAACCGCAAGAATGGCCCCGGGACTATACCCGCCTATGATTGCCATGATCGCCATGGTCGCGGGAGTCCCAAGATTGGGTACTACAAAAGCTCAGTGTTGAGATGAGACCGAACAGCGACAGCAGAGCAAGGGGGGCTGATTTTGAGACAAATGGATCCCTCGTTCCCGCCCGCCCCTGTTCACCCCACCATCCACCGGTCGGCACCACGTGCATCCCTCGGGTCCGGAACTGATAACGAAGCTTTGGAAATGTGGCTGCCGGGGAAGCAGCCCACAGGCCGCCCAAGTGCAAAGCTCGACACCACATTTCGCGCCGAATCATTGACCAGCTTCCCCACACCACATGCCCGCCTCCACACACCGGGCGCGCGAGCTCATGCACAACACACTCGCCATCACACGGCCTGTTTCCCAGAGCAGAACGTCCAATCATGAGGTCGCCAGGCCACTACCGCATCGCATTCTGCAGCAACCATTATCGCCCAGCCCAGCCGTGAGAACCACGATTCCGCTCTAGCCTGCCCATTTTGCACGGAGCTGCATGTCGCCGGAACGGTTCCGACAGATCACAGCATGAAGTTTGCGTTGGACATGGGCAGCAGGACGCCAAACGAACGGCCCAGCCGCTCCAGTACCCTCGTAAGCTCGGAGAACAGTCTGCCCACCATTCTGGTTGGCACTGGTTTGGGGGCCGTTTCATCGTTTTGCTATCTCATTGACGTCGCACGGGTCAAAACTTCACATAACGCCCCCCGGGGTCAGAGTAAACAACCGAGATACGGAAGCGTCAACACCTGCGGGCTTCCAGTACGGGCAATGCGGTAGCCAGGACGGCGCTTGGCAGTCTGCCGACACCCGGTCCCATGCAGAAGGGCAGTCGTCTGCTCAGCGTCTTTCAACCGCCTTCCACATGACCTCACGATGCATGCAGGAGTTGCCTCTCGCACAGTGACGATTTCTTATCGACTGGCCTCCCACCACAGCTCAGCCCGAAAACACAACCGTCTGCACATGGACAACAGCATATCTCAGTGACCACGTTGGCCCAAGTATTATCAATTTGTATGTGTAACTATCCAACATTACTCGATCTTAATACCGACCTTGCCGAAGTGCTTCTTCGCCCACTGAATTTCACGATTTGTCAGCAAGCATTCACACACACCCTCGCGCCGCCAGATTAACTTACCATGTAGTCGTACGCATCGCGCGCCTTCTCAAGTGTGAACACCTGCTTGTCCACAACGGGGTGGATGTTATTCGCCTCGATGGCCGCCATCATATCCTCCATTTGAGCCCTCGACCCCACAAACACGCCGCGAATCGTGCAGATGCGGTTCAGCGCCTCCATGATGCTGTCCTTGGGCTCCGCGCCACCGAGGAATCCGATAATGGAAATGATACCCTCGTACTTGACGGCTTTGAGACTCTGCGTGAGCGTGCCCTCACCGCCGACCTCAATGATGTGGTCAACACCGGCCTCACCAGGGGTCAGCTTCTTCGCTGTCTCGCCCCAGTTAACATCCTCTCGATAATTGATGATGTAGTCGGCCCCCAACTCCTTGAGCGTCTTCGCCTTGGCAGCAGACGATGTCGTCGCGATGACACGAGCACCAGCGGCCTTGGCAAACTATCCCGACACACACATTAGCACACACACATCACACCCCCCGTCTCTCAAGGCCCTACGAACCTGCAGCGCAAAGATGCTGACACCCCCACTCCCCTGAACTAGCACCGTCTGCCCCGGCAACAGCGGCCTCAACCCAAACAGCGCATTCCAGCTCGTCAGGCCCGCGCACACCAACGTCGCACTCTCCACATCGCTCAAGTTCGCCGCCGTCTTGACCAGCCCATCCTCCCTAAACACTCCAAACTGCCTCAACGTCCCGTCCAGGGTACCCCCCAGTCCACTCTTGCTCGCCTGAACAGTCATGGGCCCATACTGATGCGCCTGGTTGAACAGTGTCGTGACTCTATCGCCCTTCTTCCACTTTGTGACCTTGGATCCGACAGAGACCACAACACCAGCACCATCGGAGGCTGCGACGACGGGAAAGGCCAGAGGAAAGGGGTACGTTCCGCGGGGGATGACGAGATCGCGGTAGTTGAGCGAGGCGCCTTGGAGCTTGACGAGGACTTCAGCTTCGCCGCATGCGGGGACGGGGCCGGACTCATAGACTAGGCCGTCGATGCCCTTGTCGGCGGACTTGATGACCCATTGCTTTTGAGTGGTAGGGGTTGACATTTTGGTGGTTGTGTGAGGTTGTGACTGTGACTGTGTCAATGGATATATTTCGAAGTTGATGATCGTGATGTTTTGAAAAACACGGGATTTGAGGTATAGATGAGGAAATGAATCTCAGAAACCAGGGAAAGGGCTTATATTTATGTTTCTCGGTCGTATCTCTCATCCGCCTTTGACCTTTGCCATGTCTCCGCCCGACGGGGCAAACGGGTAAACGTTTCATGGTGATGATGCATCACACACGTCAAGATGGGTCCCCGCTCCCGGTTTCCCTCACACGGTAAACAAATTCGCATCCACAAACAAGGCCTGCCCTGCATGGCAAAGAGTTTCCCACCGGTCGACCACGAGTTCGACAGCGTTCTACCGTATTCTCTCGCGGAATTCCAACTCTGGCCCCATTGTTTTCCACACTCTGGCCAATCTAGGCGGGCAACCGTTAATTACTAAGTTTTCTTTTAGTTTTAACTCTAGCTCTCTCCACCAGTCCCAGCAGTTCTTTCCACCTTAGTACCTTACCATAGTCCTTTTTCCAAAGCCTGCTCTGGTTCCACCGATGCTGGAGAAGCATACAGGAAGTCTTGATGGCTTTTGATCAACTGGGACAAAAAGCCCCTTCGATTTATTCGCGTTATATTTCGTCCCGTCCTTTTTCCTTCGCTTTTTTCTTCTCCTTTACAAGCCGAGTCTGTGATCTCCTCCGCGGCTTACTAAGTAGACCACTGATCCTGCAGTGTACCATCAACGCGATCGCGATGGTTATCATATGATCTGACTGCCAAAGTGTCGGAAGGATGCTGCACAGGCGGCTGGCTGCACCTATCACGCTCTACCTCGGTAAATTGCCACGAGAAACCGCGCCCAATCTACTTGGCAATCCGTGTCGCTGTTGCCTGCGCTCGACCCCCATCTTGGCTGTTAATTTGGCACCTTACCTTGACTAACAAGGTGCATGACGTCTCCTTGTCGTCGTTGTGTCGAGTGTCGCACTTCTCCTCCATTGCGGGGTCGTTTCTGGAAATATTCCTGATATCGTTACAATAAGCCAATGAAAAGACCAGTCCACTGTCGTTATGGTGCGGGTCGTTTTCTGGCGATGTTCCTGATGATAAGATCAGCCCACTGCAGTTGTGCCCGGTGCGGAGTCAGCACTTTATGCTTGCACCGCAGCCGTCGCGATGGGGCCAAATTCAACGGCCGAATTGTATAAGTGACGTCATGGTTGTGCATTCCATCAGTCAGTAACACGGCGGCGACGCGGTCAACCCGGAGATAAGTCGTAAGCGGGGCAAATCCGGCAGTTGACGGCGATGCCGCTTCGGCACCAGCGACGACGCGATCGGGCAGGTAGCGCACTAGCGAGCGATCGAGCTCGGCTACGAAGCAGGTGCGGCGCTCTCAAATGGATTGCTTTGAAATCCATCTGGAATTTCTGCGATTCGCCATGGTAACGCCTGCATGGTGCCTCGGCAAGAACTGGACCCTGCAGCGAACAAAGGGCCAGGATGACACACTTCCGTGCGTCCAGGGTGGATATTCAGTGGGCTGCCGCGCTGTAAGCAACACGTCGTGATTGCGCAATTGGACGCCGTGTTGCCGTACCGTCTCCATTCGGTACCCCGCTCTCAAGCTCGCCTCCCGTCTCTGGAATTCCATGAATGATGCAGCCAAGAAAAAAGACCGTTGTGATCCACCAGCAGATATGTCATCCACCCCTCGAAATCAATAGATATTAAAGGCATCACGACTCCCAGCGCCTCCCCTCCCACCACTGAACCCAATTCCAACATCCAATCCCAACCCTCGTCACACACACACATCACACACATCACACCAACCACCAACCACCAGAATGACCAACAAAACCCTCATCTTCAAGTCCGTCCCCTCCGGCCTCCCCGTCGCAGGCAAGGACCTCGTCGTCGAGGACCGCCCCTTCGACAAAGATGCCCCCCCTCCCGCCGGCGGCCTAACCGTCGAGATCCTCTCAGCCTCCTTCGACCCGTACCAGCGCGGGCGCATGCGCGCCGCCGGCAGCAAGTCCTACTCGGCCGCGTACCCGCTCAACTCGCCCGTCAACAACTCCGTGGTAGCGCGCGTGCTCAAGTCCGACACGGACGCGTACGCGCCCGGCGACCTGGTTGTTGCGTTTCTGCCGATTGCGGAGTACGCCGCTATCAAGAAGGAGGAGCTCGGTGCGATTCAGCGCAAGGTGGAGAACAAGAAGGGGCTGAAGGATTTTGGTCTGTGGCTTGGGCCGCTGGGCATGCCTGGTCTGACGGGGTGGTCGTCGCTGTATGAGATTGGTAAGCCGAAGAAGGGCGAGACGATCTTCATCAGCAGTGCGGCTGGCGCGGTGGGCCAGGTTGTTGGGCAGATTGCGAAGCGGGAGGGGTTGAGGGTCATTGGCTCGGTGGGCGACGATGAGAAGCTTGAGTTCATTACCAAGGAGCTTGGTTTCGATGGGGGGTTCAACTACAAGAAGGAGAAGCCGGCTGATGCACTGGCGAGGTTGGTGCCTGAGGGGATCGATATCTACTATGAGAATGTCGGTGGGGAGCAGCTCGAGGCGGCGCTTGATCAGATGAACGACCACGGGAGGATTGTTGCGTGCGGCATGGTAAGTTTTTGGTCTGCAAGTTTGTTGGGAGAAAAGATTCTAACAAAGTGCAGATCTCGCAGTATAACGCCAAGCCCGAGGAGAGGTACGGGGTGAAGAACCTGTTCCTTGTTGTCAGCAAGCGGCTGTTGATGCAGGGCTTTATTGTCAGCGATCCTGGCTTTGGTCCGAAGTATGCCAAGGACCACCAAGAGAAGATGCAGGAGTGGCTTGCCGATGGGTCGTTCCAGGCAAAGATTCACGTGACGGAGGGTATTGACAATGCGGCCGAGGGTCTCATTGGTATCTTCGAGGGCAAGAACTTCGGAAAGGCCGTCCTCAAGATCAGAGATTAGAGTTGTTAAGAGTATTGTACGAATGAATGTCTCTGTTACTGTTATTTTTGGCCAAAGGAGCCGATAGGACATATTGACGTCAGCTTACCTGATGAGTGTCGGCGTAACTCTGTTCCCAAAACCTTGTGATTGTTGCGAATAGTGGTCCGATACATTGAATTTCAACTGTTCGAAGTCATTTTAGTCTTCTGGAAATTCCGACCGCAGACAAACACAATGATTTGTTCATCTCCAGTGAGATGTTCCGTCGTTGAGACCGGTAGCTAGACGAGAACGGTGCTGGCAGTCACATTGCATTGCCCGGAATCAGCAATAAGCCCCGAGATATACACAACCACAGCGGACTGGAGAGGTCCAGAGGGAGAGAAGGATCCACGCGTCGCGAAGTAAAAAGTTGATGTGGAACATTGCAAGGAATTTACATATAGGTGGGTGAAGGAGTGAACCTGAAAGGTGCTTTTTGCCGATACAAGTCGATGCGATTGGGGGGTATGAGGACTTGCTACCAGGCGACGAAACTCGCGCAAAATCTCGCACTATTAGCATTGAGGACAAACAGTTCCAAGCAGCTTTTCCAGTTCCGCAAGTAACGTGAAAGAACTGGGGGTCAGAGTACCGTGCGCTTGCATGCCGATGGTGATATAATTACAACCGTGCAAGGTATGGGGCGAGAAGCACCCTTGGGAGGATATAAGCAACATCCCATGCATGTGTCCCCGAAGAGCAATATCTGTCTCCTGCAGCACCGTGAAGATAGGAGAAAACATCTCGGTGAGTCGCGGCCGGGAGTTACGTACCAAGTTGATAGCGCCATACATGATGTATTGGTGCGGTACTATCAACGAAGTGCTGGTAGCCCATCCCCCTCGCTGGGTTACTCTTGATTGTGAGCCAGAGAATTTCGATGCGATGCCAAACAATCGTATCTGGGGCTTCACCGGTCTTCGGTTTCTTAGTCTCCCGAAGGCACTCCGCTATCTCCAGGCGTTCAGAACGTCCACTTGTGAGAGGTATATGCACCACACTTCGTATAACTGAAGATGGTCTGTGAAACGCGGGGGTACCGGGAGACCTTTCTGAGCCACGTAGCCCCCTCCAAGAATGGCGGCACGACAGCGATACCTAGTCTCGTGGAAGCAACGTGGAACCCCCGAGGTCTACATCTTGCAATTTGCCCGAACGCACGGGGGCGGCCCGCTAGCGCTATTGCCGCTTGAAACGTGGACTGGTGCCCGAGTTCCATGGCGCTGGTAAATGAGAAGTCTGGAGGAAGTATGTTAGTGTTTGAAAATAGCTTGCTGCGTTCTGTTCCAACGCTCAGCTCGGCTCAGCGTGGAGACCGCTTCATGAGTGTATGTGCCTTGGCGCAACTTTCCTAATGCAACTCAGGCTTCCTTCAGAGGTAAGTAACGTTGTCCCAACAAGGGACATGAACGAAGGTAAACAGTACCAACACACCAAAATGGCAATGGATCATGGCGAATATGGGCAGATTGATTCCCGAAACGACAAGCAGCGCTACCCACCCCAGTCTCGGTGAGCATTTCAGCGAGATCGATGCTCTGCAAGTGTTGGCCGAACAGAAGATTCCCGGGGCCTTCAATGGAAGCCTCTCTCGTCATCGCACGGCGGTAGCGCCAAGGACGGTACGCCCCTTTTCAACCTGCATCATGAAATTACTACCACCAGCGTTTACAGTATCCCGACCGAGCTTACCGGAACAATGCATGACGCCACGTGCCATCGAGCATCCGAGCACTCATCCTGATGCTGCACATGCTGCATCGGTGCGATACTCAAGCTGGGACCGGAGATTTGGGAATAGCATCGTGATAATTGCATCGCCGGAGCCCCTGCCTCTGGCCGCTTCTGACTTATGCACATTTGTTAAGCTTCCAATATGACCATCTATTGCCCCGAGGGTTGTACCGCAGCTTTGGCACTGCCAAATCAACAGGAGGGTATCGGTGACAATGTCCGTCTCGATCAATATTGGATGCCGACAGGTCACATTCAACTTCGTTGCGTCGAGGCAGACAGCATTACTGTTCGGCTCGAACGGCAAACTCAGCGCAGCATCATATCGCGATGATGAGGAGATCCAGGCAGGCGGGACTGCAGAGTTGACATTAATTTGTCGGCGGTACCCCATTCGTCAACGCGCTGTAGGGTCACAATATCTCCTCAATATCCCAGCAGGAAACGCGACGCCCATGTTGGGGGTTGTGTGGCCCCTGCGAGGTCATTGGGTGGCAGTGATAGGTCGTGCGTGATCAGGTAGGCGCGACAGCTAGGCTAATTGGAGGGTTTGGCCGCGAGACGATCGATCCGGTTGCTACTCAACAGGGTTGCTGCCACGAGTTGGTGGGCGATATCGCTACTCTCCGGAGCAACGTGGTCGACGGGAGGAACTTTTGGCTTGCCAGTTTGCCTTGGTCGTGGTTGTGGTGTGCTCGTTCCCCCCGGACACCCAGCGGAAGTGAATTTTTGGTTCGCCAAATGAAGGTGGTTCCTTCCTGCTTGAGAGTGAGACTCATCAGCAAGGGTTGTGTTTCTCGGCCAGAGATTGCTGGAAACTAGGTACTTCGCACTAACAGTCAAAAGAGTGTTCCTTGCGAGTTGTTGCATTTTGCAGCATTGCAATCGGTTTCGAGGCCGGTTTTGGGCTTACTACCTTGTGTTGCTCTCAGGCTCCTTGAAAATTTGCAAATGTCGAAATGCCGACTGAAGGCGCGGATGCCCCTTCTGCGTTCAATCCACTTACCAGAACCGCCATGCGCGACGCCGGTGACACAAGCTGCAGCGCTTGATCGATTTCCCCAATCAGGCGCGTAATCTCCTGTGCGTCCTGCAACTCGAAAAAAGCCATCCCTCCAAATGCCGGCGCCTCAATTCTGCCTGCTCTGCGGCAACACAATATTCCCGAGAGTAAAAACGTGGTCCTGTTTCCGGATTACGACCTGGCGGGGCCGCAGACAATGGCGCTTCCAAAACTGTGGTGCCCGAGAAGGGAAGTTGGGCAACGAATCGAGCGGCAGGCTGGACAACTGACCGATCGCGGTCGCACTGATGCTGCGCAATGAACGCAGGACCTTGCTGCACAGAGACCACCACCAACAATAACTCGGAGATATTCATGAAACTACGGCCAAGCAATGCCACGAGGTCAGTACCCCGTTCTATCCACTCAGCGGGACTTGGGACTGGGGACACCAATCGCGGTGGAGAGCGTCGTCGCAACTGACCAGCAACCTGCCATGCGCATCCCGCTGTCGACAGCGTGGTGTGGGCTGGTGCGCGATTTGGGGGTCCATGGTGACACACAGCGCTCCCGCTTATTCGTGAACCAAATTCCGGCTGCAGAGCGACCAGAAACATGATGGAACAGTGGCGCCTTCTACGCTGCCCTCAGTGGCCGCCGGCGGTGCATGATTCCTGCGCCACGTCCGTTCGCAACACGGCACGGGGGGGCATCCGCGCTCTCGTTTCCGTGTTCCAGCCTGCAGGATCCTGACTAGCCTGCCCAAGGGCGCCGGCCGGCCTCCCACTCAGTGCTCATGAGCCCCCATAACGCGGCCGTGCGGGGCCATCGGGGAGGTCCCGGATTTGCAGGGGGGTTGGGCTATTTCAAGGCTTATTTGGGCCTCCCTGTCTTGCCGACCTCACGACTGCCTGCATGAGGCACGGTTGCAGCCACATCCCTTTTGAAGCGTTTTGCTGCAACGCTGTCCACGACTTTCAAGGGATCTCCCCGGACCTCTCCATCGCGGGAGCAGTTGACCACGCGCCTGCGGTTGAGTTGCCCGCCCCGGTTCACTGGCTCAGCCAAGAGGTTGCAAGCAGAGATTGCAGGGAGAGGCATGGGCCGGCCAGAAACCTCCATGTTGTCATGGCCCTATATAATAGCACTGGCGTCGATCCCTTCCTCGTTCCGAATCCCAACTCGTTTCCCTAACCCGCAACCCCATCACATACCCTCTAGCTGCCAGCAAGGGTGAAACGGCGACAATGCTGCTCAAAACATCACTCTGCCTCGCGGCAGCTGCGGTGTCGTCCGTCTCCGCCGTCCGATGCACAGTCCCGGACTTTGGCCAGTACGCCATCGACTCTGGCCTGGCTCTCACAGGGCTCAGCTCAATCGCGCTCTCGAATTCGTTAGGCGAGACTAAAGGGGGTTGCAACGCGGGCAACGTCAAGTTCCGTCAGGAGTGGTATGCTTACACGAGCCCCAGCTTTCCCCTTTCTTTGCGTCTGTAAACTGGTTAGGATCACCTGCTGACAAGCTACCAGGAGGACACTCTCTCCGAACCAGCGCAAGAACTTCATCAAGTCCGTACAGTGCCTGCAAAAAAAGCCGTCGCTGTTTCCGGCAGGTGCCGTGCCGGGATCGAAGTCACTTTTTGACGACTTCGTCTTCGTCCATATGAACCAGACCCTCACCATACACTTGACGGTACGAGAGCCCCGTGCTACGTCCACCTGTATTGCCGCTGACTGCTCACCAGGGGAATTTTTTTACATGGCATCGCTACTTCATCCATACTTACGAGAAGGAGCTCCAAAAATGCGGCTACAATGGTGAGGATCCCGGCCGCCAGGTTCCCAGCCGCCGGTTAAATGACTGACCGGCGAACACAGGCAATCTACCATATTGGGAGTGGGGCTACGATGTGAACTCGCCCCGCGATTCTCCAGTCTTTGATGGCTCAGACACCTCGCTTGGCAGTGATGGTGCCTTCATCCCGCATGAAGGGATGCAGCTCATCTTCCCAGGCTACACGACACCAACCATCTTCCAGCCTGGTACCGGCGGTGGCTGCGTCACGAAGGGTCCCTTCAAGGATCTGGTACTTCATTTGGGCCCCGTCGCAAGGCCCATTTACGGGACGCCCAACACCACTTCGGCTGCAGACCCCTCGCAGGACAACCCGCGCTGTCTCAAGAGGGATCTGAACCCGAGCATTGCCAAGCAGTGGACTTCGTTCCGCAACACCACGGAGCTTATCCTTTACAAGACCAACATTGCCTCCTTCCAAGGCGAATTTGTAAGATTGAAGACCCTCTCTCCTCGTCCTATTACCTTTGCTAACGGCCACCCCAGACAGGCGATGCGCGGACATCGACGAACCAGGTTGGAGTTCACGGCGGAGGCCATTTCCAAGTGGCTGGAGATCCGGGCGCAGACCCATTCGTCTCCCCGAATGACCCAGCTTTCTACCTTCACCACGGCCAGGTTGATCGTGTGTACTGGATTTGGCAGCACCTCGACTTTGACAACCGCCAAAACCTCTTTGGGACCACATTTTTCTTCGACTTCGTGCCAAGCCCCAACGCCACTGTTAACGATCTCGTCGATCTCTCGCCGTTGGCCCCGCCTGTCACAATCAAGAGCCTGATGAACACCGTGGGCGGAAGCCCTCTCTGCTACGCGTACATCTGAGACTCTTATCTCGCTGTCTTCTTTTTTGTACAAAAGCGTTTCGTTCTATTTGCTTCACTTGCATAAAGGTGCAACTTGGATTCGGCATGTTTTACCAACACCTACACTACGATTCAGATTTGATCCACAGTATCTATTGTAAAATTATAATATAATCTAAATCATCTGAATTGATGTGTTTGGTAAACAACTGGTGTTTCTGCGATGCTTTCTCGCTAAAACCAAACTCAACCCCTGTATTTTTGGCACCGTTGAGGTGTGATATTCTCCGACTGATCGCAGTTTCAGTGGTGTGTGACCCGAACAATTCTGGTGGTTGAGTGATTAGCAACGCAGCGGTCAGGATCTGTGCCCCGGATGATGCGCGACAACACAGACACACACCTCAATGCGGGCGGCAAGCCCATCGGCAGTGCGTTCGCGGTGATCAGATCTGAGCGCCCGAACACGCGTCGATCTCCCTGCCATCCGAGAAATCGCCGATGCACAACACAGGCTCGGATCTACTAGGGCACAACTATTCGAGGCCAATGTTGTGCAATATTTTCAGTAGCACTGTGGACTCACTGTGGACTTTAATTCCAGATTGTGTCATGAAATACAAGAACAAAAACCCTGGTAAATTTGGATCACGATACGGTTTCAGATTCCCGAATCGTAGATCTTGCTTTGTGCGACGAGCCAAAAGCCAGGTGTGGAGACGCCAAAAAGGGACCCCACCTGGCCTTATCGCTGGGAGAAAGGGAACTGGCAGGCTTTACGAGAACTCGATTCTATTACAATAAACCACGTGTTGAGCACTCGAGGGGCTAAAAATAGGGCTCGAGACTGTCTTTATCGGATTTGCCAACTGTTTGGCGGGGAATGGTGGGCTCTTGCAAGATGCGCTCCGTTATCGCACTGGCCGTTTGCGCAGGCGCGAAAGTTGCACTGTCCCCCCTGTTTAGCCCTGGGAAATCCGTCTGAACGTTAGGGCCAGGGCTTTTGATGTTGTGCTCCCGGGAAACTTCGCAATTATACATCAGCAGTTCTTAACTCTTTGATCAAGCTTTCTCACGTTACCTCGAGAGATTGGCTTGGCTTTTCCCAGACGTCGCACGAAGAGGCGGCACTAGATTGATGATGGTCGGACCCTTGTGCTTGGGTTGTTCGGCTCCCGGCTCGGCTTGAGTTGCCCCACTACAATCTGGACGACCAAACTCCAGGCTCTAGCTCAACCACACCGCGTCTAATCTTGGCTCCCTTTTGCTTTGTTTGGTCTTGATTCGCGCTATTCGCGATGCCATGCGATAGCGAAACTTTACTTCTAACCGGCGTCGCTGGCCTCGCTTTGTTGCCTTACCCCTTCTTGCTGGGCGTTTGTTAGGCAGGCGCGACACGTCGAGTGCCTGCTGCATTCAGGGCCGCCGTGGAAATGCTAGGGGCTGGTTGACTTCGCAGGGCAAACGCGATGAAAGGACATACAAATACCGCCGGGTGGGATGGCACTGCCGGCGGGAGGGTGTCCGCTCGTCGGGTTTCTAGTGTGTTCATGGGCTTGGCAATGCTTCTCGCGACGTTCGTTCGGTTGTTGGGCTTGGCTCCGCCAAGTCGGAAGCAGGCGGCCTTGGAGGCCGTTGGTGGGTTGCCGTTGCCGCCGTTGAAGTTCCGCGCCGATGGCACCTTTCAAATCTCCATCTTTGAGGATTTGCACTTCGGTGAGAGTACGTGGTGTCTTGTGGGAGTTTGTGTTGAAAACATGTGCTAACAGCGGGCTAGATGCATGGGATTCATGGGGACCGAAGCAGGATATCAACGCGGTTGGGGTGATCAACAAAATTCTGGATGCGGAGCCTACTGTCGACCTCGTTGTGCTGAACGGTGATCTAATAACGGGCGAGAATGCGTTTCTGGAAAACAGCACGGCCTACATCGACCAGATGGTCAAGCCAATGATGCAGCGCAACCTGACATGGGCGTCGACGTACGGAAATCACGACAATAGTTTCAACGTCTCGCACGAGTTGATCCTCGCCCGTGAGCAGACCTGGCGGAACGCACGCACTCGCCAGTTGGTGTCGGGGGATGACGTCGGCGTGAACTAGTACCTCCCCGTCTACGACGCAAAGTGCAAGGTAGAAGCGGACTGCACACCCGAGCTGCTCCTGTGGTTCTTCGACAGCCGTGGGGGGTTGAAGTACCAAGAGGAGGATCCCCAAACCCGCAAGGGCGTCGGCGTGCCGTGCTGGGTAGACGAGAGTGTCGTCGAGTGGTTCGAGCAGACAAACCTCGACCTCGTCAACAACGCGGGGAAGACAATCCCCTCACTGGCCTTCGTCCACATCCCGACCAACGCGTCCGTTGCATTCCAGGAGACGGGCGTAGATGCAAATAAACAACCCGGAATCAACGACGACAACCCCATGTCCGGGCAGGCACAGGGGTGGTGCCCTGACGAAACAAACAACGAAACCTGTTATTATGGAGGACAGGATGGTCCCTTCATGGAGGCGATAACTTCTACTCCCGGGCTGCTAGCGGTCTTTTCGGCTCATGACCACGGTGATACGTGGTGCTATAGATGGGATCGTCAACTTCCTGGTATGGACATCGAGGGAAATGGAGTAAATCTCTGCTTCGGACAACGCTCAGGGTATGGAGGCTACGGGAGCTGGATTCGCGGTGCGAGGCAGATAGTTGCCTCGAAAGAGCAGCTCAAACACTCGGCTGTCGACACCTTCGTGCGGCTTGGGTCGGGGGGTGTCGTTGGCTCGGTGACGCTGAATTCTACCTACGGGAAGGACTTGTACCTCAAGACACCGAAAAATGTGTCCCATTGTACGACGTGTACGTATTGATGGTATGGCGGTTATTTCAGACCATGTTGGCAAGCATTTACAGTAAATCTATCCGGGTAGTTGGACCCTCCCCTCATCACCTGATTCCTCAGCGATGTTCCAAGACTCCCGTGACAGGGCTATCCAACACCGGTGATGAGAACCTATGTCGGATATACCACTCAAGCACCTCCAGATCTCGAGGTTCCCTAGGCAAGTGTCGAGATCGAGCATCGAGGCAGATGATGAGTCAATCTTCGAACCTAACGTCTACAGGTGCACATCTCATTTTGAGTCTAGCTCAGTACACCGAAAGGAAAGTAAGAAAGTGTACAGTGCGGTATCGCATTACTACCCCGGAAACTCTTGCCCCTATTCTCCCTTGGCGCCGTTGTGCCAATTCTTGGCGAGGACATTCCGGAAGCCAGTACAGTGCGGGAAACAAAATCATCCACCATCGTGATGAGGCCTCTCGTTCAAGAAAGGTCATAGGTCAGTACAATACCGCTGACGTTGATGTGTCCCTGCATGTCGTCGTTGTTCTGGAAAACGGCCACATTGGCTACGTCATTGATCGACAATATCTTGGCCCCAGGCCACTAGAAACTATCGTCGAAGGTATGATGATGTCGTAGCTACTAGTCATTATTCGCATAGCTATCTCGTAAGCTTGACCGGAACATCGTCGATTTAGTCAGTTCGACAACTGCTGACTTGCGGGATATTGGGCGGTCGGCCAAGCGCACTGGCGAGTATCACTGGTCAATTCGAAGGAAGAAGCGCGCGTTTCAGCTGACCTATCATACCGCTCCAGTTTATGTCATTCAAAGACCACCCGACGCTGCCGAGAGGGCGGGCTCGTCACCAATGAAGCGCTCAAGCCTCCAACTCACAGAATGTGGCCACCACCACACAGGAAGCCATATCAAGGCGGCTTGGACAGCCACGGCCTATTGGCGAACAGGATGGTCACAAAAAGCGTGAACAGACAGATCTCATCGAGGATGGTGTCCGCCACAGAGCGCACAAGACGCTTGGTGGCCCCCGACGACTGTGGTAAGCGACATGTAGCGTGCAGCCGACGACGGCGAGGTCGCCCACGTCGGCGAGCACACCTCATGCAGCCCTACTCCATCGTCCAATGGGCAGCCGCATGTCCACCTCGTTGTCCACCTCCCGATCCAAGCTCAGGAGCCCCCAATGCCCAGCTTTCAGGTACGAAAACCGCCGAAAAGGACCTGCGACAGGGGTGAGGAATGCGGGAGGGAGCGGTATCCCCCAGATTGCCCGTTGGGTCCCATCTGGGGCCACACGCTGACTGAATGCGATGCCGCCGGGGTACGACATCCGGGTGCTCGGCTGTGCTTCCCCAGAAACCCCAGATTTGAGATCGAGCAGTGTCCCGTGCTGCCCCGTGTCGTATCGCGCCGTCGCTCAGGAAACAGCACAAGCACCACAACCTGCTCACAATCTCCCCTCAACCGCGGCAGCACGTCAGAGCTCGTGTCAGTATCGCATTCGGTCTCGGCGCAGGCCTGTCCCAGCCCCTGACTTTTGTCACAAGAACAGCGCGGAAGTCGGCAGTGAAGCGCGATAAACGTCAAGCAGACATGACCCAACGCCATATGCAATGCCAAGCCTTCCGAGCGTTGGGGCTGATACGGATTGTGGGCCAGATCTGTTGGGGGTTTATCCGGGAATTTCCCGCGCACCAGGGCAGACCACCGGAGTGACCAGACTCGCGCTCGCGTGGGCAGCTGCCCAGCTGCCGAAAGGTGCCGAACATCTGATGACGGAACGTTAATCCGTGTCGTCCATGCCTGGGCCAACCAGAAGCCGCGCAGACCCCGGGCGACCCCTGAGCGCGGGGCCGCCAATTAGGTAACCGCATTCCATCTGCTGATAAGGACGAAGACGGCGCCGCCTTCGATTGGCGGATCGGGTCGAAGACCACCGGGAGCAGTCATGCAGTTTTGCAATTGTATCTCCCCAGCGCCGATTCAAACGTAGGAAATGCCGCGGACGTTGACTCTGTTTGGTAACTCTGAGGCGATTTGTTCGAGTCACGGCGGCAAGAGAATGCTGGATAAAAAGCGGGGCCTTGGGGGTCCTTCAGCCCTCGCGGGACAGGACCAGGTGACGACGAGAAATCCCTCGCCCGCAATGGAAACGCACCCGTGCGGATTGGTCTGAATCTCTGCGCGACCTCACACGTCGCGAAACGGGCTAGAAGCTGATAACGAGTTCGTTAATGCCTCGTTGGGTCGCGGCACGGCCTCAGCTTGCGCTGCAAGCGTCCCCTCCTGGCACCCCTCAAGTGGCGCGCCCCCCGCCAAACCGCACCCCACGCTCCCAGCCTGCCCCTCCATTCGTGCCTGGTGGGTTGATGCCGCATTCAATTTGCGCGGACGACGGTGTGAACGGACTGGCATGCTCGCATCCAAAACTGCCTCTCCCCCCTCTTGCTGCTATCTATCGCCTGCCACTCGCTCGCTACTGCTGCAGTAACGTCTCGGGCCCCCCGAGTTTGAGGGGAAATTGGCCACGGACCACCCGCCGGTCTTGCTGAGCCGATGCCCGCGTGCCGATTCCGGCGCTGTGCGCGTGCATCTGATCGCCATCCGCACTGTGCTGCCAAGCCCGCCGCAGAGTTTGCCACACACAAAAGAGGCGCATGCGAGGGTCCCCCCACCCAGTCCCACCCTGTTGCGTGCACTGTCCCCACCAAACCATACCTCACAATCGGTAGATATAGCCTGGACTTTCTTCAGGTCTCCATCTCTTTTTCCCACTCCTCTCTCGTAAAGCGCCCCGTCAACTCCTTCCAGCAGCAGCAGGCTGCACTTCACGATCTCCCAAACCACCAACACCACAATTTCCCACGATACATACCCTAGAAAGCTGTTATCATGGTACGCCCTGCCCCGCCTGCGGCCTGCCCCTCGATCTGTGGCCGCCGCAGTGCCCCACTCTCAATTCGAGCTTTCCGGAGCAGCCGTTGCTAACTGCGCTATGCGCGTCAACTAGGCGACCACCGACGCTGTCATTTCTCGCACTGAGACTGTAAGTCGAGCCATTTGGGAACCGAGCCGTTACCGGCACCAACGAGCACCTTGCTGACCAGCTTTCGTGCACAGCTCAACAAATACCTCAGGCTCAGCCAGAAGGGCCAGATCATCGCCGAGTATGTCTGGATCGACTCAGAGGGTGGCACCCGTGCCAAGGCGAGGGTGAGTTCAACAGTTCTACAACACAATATCCTGCTTCTGTTCCTCCTGGCGCCGTCGCCGCCGGCCTGTGGCTATGTTCGGGTAGACACGGGTACAAACTCCGTTGTTTGTTGCTGGGGACAATGGCGAGCGGGCTGTGCCAATACGGCTCGCCTCCGCGCCGCTATCCCATAAGACACCCAAAGTCCATCGGGCCGACCTCCACAAGTCCTGGTGGCCGTGTTGCCAGTCGGAAGCAGGCGATTTACGAGTTTGAACTAGTGCTGACAATTCGCGCACCAGACACTCCCAGACAAGGGTGACACCCCCTATGAGATTACCGAGCTCCCTACCTGGAACTTTGACGGGTCATCAACCGGTATGTTACTCTCCTTGGAGATCCCGTCACTCAGAAGCGCCGTGCAAGCTCGCTCGTCGAGTTTGCGGCGCGGATGACTCAGGAGATCCACTCTTGTGGTGCTGCAAAAGTTGCTAACTCGCGACACAGGACAGGCACCGGGTGAGGACTCTGATGTCTACCTGAAGCCCGTGGCTATCTTCGATGATCCGTTCCGCGGCGCCCCCAACATCCTCGTCCTCGCTGAGTGCTGGAACGCCGATGGCACCCCCAACAAGTTCAACTACAGACATGAGTGCGCCAAGCTCATGGAGGCCCACGCCGATCACGTTCCGTGGTTCGGTCTCGAACAGGAGTACACCCTTCTCGACCTCAACGACAGGCCGTATGGCTGGCCCACAAACGGCTTCCCCGCTCCCCAGGGGCCATACTACTGCGGTGTCGGTGCTGGCAAGGTTGTCCAGCGCGACATCGTCGACTCCCACTACAAGGCCTGCCTCTACGCTGGCATCAAGATCGCCGGTACCAACGCCGAGGTCATGCCCGCACAATGGGAGTTCCAGGTCGGCCCTTGCGTCGGCATTGAGAGTGAGTCGCAGCCCATCTTTAGGACGTGCAAATTGATGCTAACCTCTACTTTAGTGGGTGACCACCTCTGGATGGCCCGCTACCTGCTCAGCCGTATCGCTGAGGACTTCGGTGCCAAGATCTCCGTCCACCCTAAGCCCATTCCCGGTGACTGGAACGGCGCTGGTCTCCACAGCAACTTCTCCACCAAGGAGATGCGTGTCGAGGGTGGCATGAAGCACATCGAGGCTGCTATCAAGAAGCTCGAGGGCCGCCACATGGAACACATTGCCGTCTACGGTATGTCGTCTATCAATCTTTGCTTTGCAAACAGAAATGCTAACTTTCACAGGCGAGGACAACGACAAGCGTCTCACAGGCCGCCACGAGACTGGCGCCATCGACAAGTTCACCTGGGGTATCGCCAACCGTGGTGCCTCCATCCGCATTCCCAGGGAGGTTGGCGCCAAGGGGTACGGTTACTTCGAAGATCGCCGCCCGGCTTCCAATGCCGATCCTTATCGTATCACCGGCATTATCGTGGAGACTTGCTTTGGTGCTGTTTAGATTAATAAGGGAAGACGGTGTTGGAGCGACTACTTTTACGAACTCTTGGGCGCTCACAGCCTGCGCTCTGTCTAAACGAAGAGCGATGGAAGGACAAGTTCGTTGTCGGGATTTTTGTTCAAACGGGGTTACCTCTAGGTGCTAGCGGCTGCTTTACAGTGATTGTTTTATGACAAGACTCTTCTTGGCTGTTGCCGTGATGCTGCTGAGTGACATTGTCCACTCCTATCCGAAACCGAAATCTTCAGTTGCCCGTCGGGAAACATGGGAAAACCAGGGGATCCGATGAAGATCTTGACCATTGTCGTGAAATTAGACAGCGTGAAGCTATTGGTGCCGAAGCGGGGTTCACGATATGCAGGCAGGGTGCCGTGGCTCGATGCCGTCCTAGCGCGGTTACACCACATGAGTCTTGGCTGCAAACTCGGCAGGATACGCCGTGATTCGCCGACCCACCGGGAGATATCTCTCACCGACGGCACGCAATGGGCGGTGAAGCTGGAACGCCTACCGCGTGCCAGTTTTCTAGTTCAGGTCACTGGCATGTGTACATTGGGATTTTGATGTGGCATTTTCGGGTTTTGTGCCTCGGCTGACATCGGATGGTCGGCACGGGACGGGGAGGCCTCGGGCCATGCTCCGGCGCCGGGCTGGCGCCGACTTCTCCCGGTCGGGCTGGAGGCCGTGAGCCAGCGGTGAGCAGGGGAGGCCTCAGTTGTTTTCAGGGGGTGCAAAGGGTTTTCGAGGTTCTATGTTGATACCTCATATTTTGGTAGATGGCATTGGGCTGGGACGGATGGAAAGGAGGCGAGGCGAATAAACAGTCTACTCACTGCACTTTACTTGACAACAGGCGACACTGACAAGCCTTGGCGATATCGAAATCTGCAAATCCTGAATATTTTGTAATTCGAACTTGAACATTCATGGAACCTGGAGGCGAATTCTATACTTGTCCTTGTAGCCTATACCTACCGTGTTGTCTAACCTTCAAATTCGTGCCTGCGTTCGTCAGGGGCATTGACATACTGACAGGTGGGCATGGGACCGAAACACTGGATACTCGAAGAAAACTTAGGCGAATCTTGGCCGCCGCACGACCTCGATTGTGCTGGCATTTGAGCGCACAGTTGGGAGACTAGGGATGGAAAATGCCCTCCCTGGTGCTGCCAGCCCGGAAACGGCGGGAATTTGAGCTGGTGGCGATGCGTCGCGACATGACACGACACGTGGAAAGAAAAGTGGACAGGTCCCAATGTCAGACGCGAGACGAGGCGAGGCGAGGCGAGCGACCTGGAAAATATAATTCGCACGTTGCTGCCGCTGCTGACGTTGCGCATCATTGTTGTTTCACTGAAACTGGGCGGTGCTTGGTGTGCCCGGTTTTTTTGATTCGAGATTTACCCCTGGACCCACTGCGTTGTGGATTGGACTGTGTTTCTCCAGGTTGTGCGAGGTTGGGATATGTTTACGTACTGGGTCCACCTGCCAGCTGGTTGAGGTTTGTCGGGTCGGCTGGTGTGACGTAGTTTGCGACTTGCGACTTGCAAATTTTAGGTTGTAGGTTAGTAGTCATTCAGGAGCTGTGATTGCTGTCTGGTTGCTGTCTGGGACTTCGAAACAACACTGAGATACTGCTTGCATATTACTGGGATAGAACCAGCGAGGTTTGAGTTATTCGTCGTAACTTAGGCGGGTTATTTCCTCTGATAACGGCCCGGGTGCGAAGTCGTCGACGACACTGTCTTCGCTTTCTGAATCTTGGACGATATTTCCTTCAATACACTGAGATTATAAAGTCGAAACTGTGGATGTTGCCTGGATTTCTCAGCTCAGCTTTGACCTCAAAAAAAGAAAAAGAGAGAAGGCAGCCGTCTCCGGTTAGGGGGCCGGTCTGCCAAAGTTGACATAAGACCTCTCGCGAAACCGCCAGGAGAGTACAAATATAGCATATGACCGTTGACGTCACCTATGAGAGTGATATGTGAAAACTCACCCCAAAATCCACTCACCTTTGGCTCAAACACCATGTTGACCTCGTCGTACTACGACCTGAATCCAACCCCAACACGAGTGTAGACGTGTTCATCAACCTCCCGAAGCAACAGAAATATTTCTTTCCCGAGGTGTCTGAGTTCGTGGCTGTTGTTAGTAGGTCTCAATAGGAGAAGTACTTTCAGATCCTTGCCCAACAATGCGAGCGGGCCGTCAGGGTGCCAACGACGTTTGCTTTTCTCTTCCCAAGCCGCACTATCGGTTTTGAAGGCCTTTTCGAATGCGCTCATGTCTATGATCCGACCCTTCAGAGTCAAAGCTCCGCGCCCATTATCACCCCATGATGAATCAAAACCGATAACCTCAATCTCGCTCCTCGATTTTGGGTCGGGCTCCAGCTCTTCAGGGTATCCAACGGCACATTCCAGGGAAGCCCATGACCATGTTAGCGCCCTATTTGACCGTTGATCTGGCATAGGCGCTTGCGAAGGCCGTTCCAGCGCACGCCCCTGTACCACCGCCCACTGCAACAGATCCGGCAAGGCATTTTGCCAGAGCCCATGAATATATCTCACCCCCCAGACCAGTTGGAGGCAGTTCGCCACGCCGGCCAGAGCCCGAAGGCGGTCCTCTGGCTCGGTGAGCTCGCGTGACGTGTAATCGGTCACTATTTGTGCCCATGTTTTGCACTGGGCTTTGTACTGCTCAAATTTTTGGTCTGGGCCCCTCAACATTTTCAGGTCGGGAGTTGAGCTGTCAGAGTCATCAGAGTCATCGACAAGCTCCGAAATACCACCGTTGCGGGGAGAGGTGTATGGAGGCACAAATTTAGCTTGTTTCAGGAGATGATTCCCAATATGAGTGTCAGCTTCAATCAAGAGCTCCCGATCGTGAGCCACCGTGCTCGCCCCCTTGGCCAATAGGGATAGTATATTCTTGATGGTTTCTCGGTATTTTGACGTTGTGTCGCTCACGGTCTTCAGTCCACTCCCCGGGGAGTACCAGAGCAACTGGTCCTTTGAATAGAGGAGAGTTCGTGGGGATAGAAATAGTTCCTGGAAGGCCCACCCACGACGGCACAGCGGCTCGTTGCCCCACAAGTGAGATTGTCCCCAGCTTGTTGGGATATCCGAGCGGGAATGGAATATCGCAGGATCGCGGGCTCTGGCGCGGTACTCTCAGGAATCCCTCGGTGGTAGCGGTTGCCGAGAGGGCTGCAATCGTTACGGCTGCGCTCATGTATATGCTTCCCATCCTTTCAATTTCGTGATCCTTGTCCAGTGGGTCGTCCTGAACGATACAGAGCGCATCTACCCAGAGGTATCGCAGACCGAGAGATCGCGTCACTTCCACGGCGTCTTTCACAGTCTGGAAAAGACGGTTCAGACTGAAGCCATTGATGAGCTCACCGATATTTGCTCTCGTGGCCGAGAACTAGGGGACGCCTCCCCAACAATAGCTAAGTGTCGCGTAGCCGGCGGTGCGGTCGGTCGGAGCGTTGGTCTCGAAGAGACTGACCATTGCGTCATCTACACCATCTACAACGATGACACGGGTTGGCAGGAAGATCTCAGAGTTAAACCTGTCAGGTCCGACCCTAGCTGCCGCCCATGAAAAAGCAGCATCGGTGGTGACATCTGTGACGACTGGCCGATTTTTGAAATGCGCTGCAGCGGGGTCCTCTGATCGTCATAGTCAGCGACGAACTTCAACTTCGGGTTCATAGAAGCCTAAGATAGACATCAGGCACGAACCAGCATGCGCAAAAGCTTTCAGGACCAGCTGCTTGGGCCTCCCTAGTGTTAGACCGACCATATCGCAGAGGAGAGGGCAGAGATTGCATCGCTCATCCTGGCCGACGTCGTTGTGAATGAGTCCCTGGTTGCTGAGCAGACTGACGACACTGGGAAATAACACCGGATTTCGCGCCTGTTCTACTAGTCGCCGACAGGTCCGACACAAGTACTCGTCAAGACTCTGTAACTTGAGTGGCTCGAGTGCCATGGCCACATGTCTTTCGATGCGCTGGTCCTGGTGGCTTTCGGGTGTTGCGGGGTCAATGGACGTTGAAAGCGGTGCGCTTTGCGGCTCACCCCAGGCAATCACACCCCATAATCCCGCCAAGGAAGGTTCATACAGTGTCACCTCACAACTATATCTCAGCTGCACGAAGTTTAAGTTAGGATTTCGGCAGTGCTCGCACCCAAAATGTCACCACCGTCCGCACAAGCAAGGCGAAGGAAATTCTCGAATATGGCGCTCTTTCCCCCAGCACCCGAACAACTCAACCCAAACCCGCAAGATCGTCGCTGCAACGTGTCAGCCAGACACACGACCAGCCCCCAATCACACACAAGTTACCTACCTCTCAACTCAGGTTCCACCTGAAGATCTTCTACCTCCCAGTCTCAACATCAAAGCCAGCCGGTCACAATGCGCCTCAACCTCCCTCTACCACTCCTCCTCGCCCTCCAGCTCCTATCCCTAACCCCCTCCCCCGCGCACGCAGCGCTAGTCGACCTCTACGCCGACGAGAACTGCCAAGTGCTCATCGGAAACAAAAACGTCTGGGACAACTCGTGCGCCGTCTTCAGCAAGCACACGCCCTTCAAGTCGTACAACATCACGTATCCTGGCGGGGCGCACCAGAAGTTGCACCCGTTTGACTACTTCTTCTGTCTGGGGTGGCAGAAGGCGCATTGTCCGCGTGCCGTGGTCGATGGGAAGTGTCATAATGCGGCTTTTGTGGAGAGTGGGGCGAGTTATGCGATGGGGAGTTGTATGCTTTGTACTGTTTTCTAAAGGGGAGGAAGAGAGTGAGGGCTGAAAGGGGGGAGGGATGTTGTGATTTGTGGCGGGTTAAGGGGAAACAGGGGCAGCTACCTTTGACTTGAACTCCACGGCTTGGAGTCAATGGATTTTGTTTCTTCATTTATGTCAGCAAACGGGATCTTATATTAGTCGAGGGATAATTAGAAGGACACATGCATGTGATGTTGGTTTTTGTTTACCACAGACACTTCTCTTTCGGTTACTCCCCCTTTACACTCCGGCGAAACTTGGAATAAGGCCAGGAACTCTGCGCTAACACGCTCTCTGATTCCCGCCGACCTGGCTTGCGCCGTACCTCTTCATTCTGAGCGAGATAAATCCCTTGCCTTTTCCCTTTGTTGATGCGGATAGATGCCCCTGATCATACTCCCAAGGTCACAGCCTGGCCATCGCCATTCGGCCACTTACCATCTTAGGCCCCCTCCTCTACGTTGAACCTCATCCCATGAGATAACAAGCAGATATAGCGGTAGTACCGTCCACCAGAATCAGAGCATGATGCAGCAGCAGTCCGAATCTTCGTAATGGCCGTTGACGCTTTGTACGTCCTCAGGGATTACGGCTCTGCTCAAATTGTGTTAGCCGCTCACTATAACGATGGGACCTTCAAGACCGCAAACCCACCGGATTGCTTCATAAAATGCCCAATCGACATTATTGTTTGTAAGAGCGGAACACTCAACGGGCCCCCATGAGCCAATCTCAGCGGCCAGCTCCTGTTCATGTTCGAAGTTGCAGCCGTGGGGCCGGGGGATTTCGTCCCGGACGTCAGTTTTAAGGCCGACTAGCATGATGGGAACCCCTGGTAGGCACTTCGAGACTTCGGGGTACCACTTCCGTGATGTAAGCTGTGCTAGCTATGGAATGCTTTCTACCGCCCAGATCACAAGACAGGGATGAGCTTCCAGTTCTGTCACGCACCTTCTCTTTAACGCTCCACCATGATTACATGTTTGCATCGGCGGTGGAGTAGCAAATCATGATCACGTCAGCCCACTGGTATGCCTCATGGCGGGCTATGTAGTCGTTCTCGGTGACGCAGTCCGTGTCCCAGATGTGCAAGCGGATGGGCTCGCCGTCAATATCGACTGTTGCACTCCCGCCGTTTCTGCCCCAGACTGCTGTCAGAATCCGAGGTAATCCCTCCCGACTTATCTCTTGTTGGATGAGGGGCGAAGTTGTTAGTACGCACATCGCGAACCACTCCTCTGGATAGCTGCCGGCTGTGTAGATTGTTATGAGCGATGTCTAGGTGAGTAGTTGACTGGCGTGAGCGTCGAGGACTAGTAGGACTTGGAGTGTTGGGGGTTCTGGAACGAAGGAAAAGGGGATACCTTGCCAATACCATGGTCGCCCACAACGACGCACTAGAAAAGTGTTTGTAAGTAGGGGTTCAATGACCCAGGCAGGTATCAACGGACCCTTATTTGCCTAGGCTTGGGTTCTATTACCGCCACCGCGCTATCCTGCGATGGTTCGATAACTTGGACTACTGCTGTATTGTCGTGGGATATTTCCCCATCCTGGTAATCGTCGTAGAGTGTTTCGTCATTTGGGGCCTCGTTGTAGGTTATTTCATGGTATGGTTCTTCAATTTCTTCGACGCGATACTCGCCATTGTCGAACACTTGATTGGGCGCAACCCATGTAGACGTCGTGTGCCATCTGATAAGGTGATGTTTGTCTCAACATGCCGGGCAGAAGAAGCATTGATGTTGATCCAAATCATTGATGTGGAGGACTCGAAGTGGAGGAAGATGAAGGTATGATACTAAATAAGAACTAGGAACACTGAGACAAAAAGAAGGAAGCAGAAACCATCTCTTGGGGAAAAGGGGGAATATGGGTGACCCGAATACACGAGGACCAGCGTGACCTTCCATCGGGATGTACAGCTATTGATGTTACATTCAAGCTTGCCACCATCTGTGGTCCCCGATGCCCTGTTCTTACAGGATATGCCGCGCGTACCACTGCCGTTGACGCTAAAAAGGGACAAAAACCGTTGCACCTTCAGGCACCGGCACTTTCGGTAAGGCCCGAAGAGCTCGCAACCATACGGCTTAGTGGATGCGCTGGGAACGCAGCGATGATAGCTTCCCAAAGTGGCATTACCACTGACGAATTTTTCGAATATCCTAGTTAGGGGAACGCAAGGTGTCGCTGAATTGAGAAGACGCTGACTCACACTGCGACGATGCGGCCGCCGAACGTGGCGGCGAGGGTGGAAACGGGCCAATCATGGCAGGAGCGGCTCAGATTGTGCCAACATAGGTATTACCTAGGTTGATTCTTCGGCATGTCCCAGGGTTGCCTTGTGGGGTATGTCGTCGGCTACCTGACGATGGGATAGAGTTTAGTACTCGTGGCACTCAACTGCCCTGCCCTGCCCTGCCCTGCCCTGCCCTACCGTCACCGCCCGCTCCTGCCGTTGTATGTGGAAAGCTTTCGAGGTACCTTGTTGCGGGCCGTTCCGTGCGGGAAGGAGCAAAATTCCATCTTTCCTCCTGCAACCATCTCCTGAAACCATGGTTTCCGCAGCAATGGAGCACCTAATACCACTAGCAAACCCGGGAGCAATGGGACTCGGTGACAACAAAGTCCCGCCTGTTTCCATGGCCGATCTCAACCGCAACGCCATGCTTCGCTTTACAAACGATATCTTCACCCCGCCCGAGCCAATCGAATCGTACATCACCGAGGCTGAAACGCGTTGCTCTCTCTACGCTAAGTTTGTACGCAGCTGCGAGGAAGCGAGTGTGACATCGAACACGACCGTGTTTGCCCTGTTCATGGTCGCCCCTGTCTTGAGGATTTGCCACCTTCTTGACACCATCCACAAATCTAGGCTAGGTGGCTCCATGGTGGGTGGTATTGTCAAGCACGCACCGCGTGCAATCAGATCCTGTACGTCTCTCAGTTCCCCACCTACTACATGTTGTACTAACCGAGATGTAGACCTTTCCAACCCCGACATCCCTTCCAAGAGATCTATCAGGGGCCGAGATCGGCCTGTTTGTGCCTTCTCTGGAATGCCTGATCCTACGGGGGCGCCTATCATCCCGTTCGCGACGAGCCACCGGCATTTCGACTCCCTCAAACATATACTCAATGTATTCTGGGGCGAAGAACAGGCGAGCACATGGCGATTGAGATTTGAGGAGGATGTGTCATATTTTCCCCTGTCACCCAAAACCGTCATCCCGATGAGCCACCAGATGCAGTTCTGGTTCGACAGGGCGAGGTTTGCTCTCAAGCCTCTCCGGGAAACCGAAATCGGAGTCGAGGTACAGTTTCACTGGCTGAAGAGGGCGCAAACGAAGCCGCTCCAGCCTTTGCATTGCGCTGCTGATTCACCCCCGCTATCTTATCTTACTCACGCTGGGGTGACGACCGAGAGCTGGGGTGATGGCTTGAACCTAGCACACCGGATGAGCGGTGTACCGATCCGGACTGGCCAGGTTTTTACTCTCCGAGCAGATGACCCGAGGGAGAAACCCAGTTGGGAACTCTTGGAGATGCAGTGGAACTTCTTGCGCATTGCGGCCATTTGTGGGGCGGCCGAAGTCCTTGACGACTATTACAACTGCCCAGACCTTGACAAGCGTGCCCTTGACAGGCCGGTGGATGCCAGACACGGCACCCCCTGCGACAACTTGAAGCGCTATCGCGTTCAGCGATTGGCTCTTGCTGGGTAGTAGTTGCGGCATTCGGCCACACCAGTTACGAGATGATAGGCGCAGGATAGAATGGCAAGCAACCGATTGGGGCACACTGCTGGCTCCCACTGAATGAAATGTGGGTGCACCCACCAGCACTCGGAACCCTCATCACACTCGTGAACGAACCCCTCGAAGATTGAACGAAGCCAAGCCCTCCGCTTCTCGGCACATTGCCGGCAATGCAAACCATCTCCGCATCGCATGTCGCTGATATCGCAAACTTTCTCGACCTGCGGAGTGAAACAGGCTCGTTGACGACGTGGTGACTCACGATCTGCAGCATCCAGAAAACCTTGATAGGGTTGTTGTCGAAGATGACACAACGCTGAGGAGCAGTGCGGAAGGCGGGTAGAAGAAGGCCGAATGGAAGCTTCTCGCTCCCACGACCTTATACATTCCTTCATTGAACACGCACTGCGATTGCGAAACACCTTCACATCGAACCATCATCAACTTCACGCGCAACCAGCCACCAAGTCCTCCAAGTTCAAGGAGACATCGCACGCCCACTCAATCACCGACGATTGGACCTGATCAGCCTCGACCTTGGAGAACCGCGTGCCCGTGCAGAGCTCCATGGCGAAACCAGGGGGTGTAACTGTACCATTTACGACGAGAGAAAAGGCTGAAACGATCCACGTCACGGAAATCGCGTATCGATAAGGAAGACGAGGCGGCAAGGAACTTGATTGATCAATGCTCACTCCATTCCACTACCACTATCCTTTCGACAGCCCGGTTCCCCACCTCCTCGTCCCCGCTGTTAACCCCCTCCACAAGAGCAGCCTGTAGGAGTTTGACTGGACGAATTACCTTACTCGGGTTATTCAGCTACTTTCTCTGTAGCTATATGCTATTGTACAGTTGTAAGCCTAGTTGAACTTGGCTTTGGTAAACGGTAGTAGTCTGGGACGGGCAGCGGAGCTTACCGTAAAGTAAGATGAGATTAACAGAAACGCAACGCGGCCATCAGCAACTCTAGCACACCATATCGGCTGGCATAATATCTGGCGATACGCTGAGTCTAACCACTATAGAGTCCTTTGAGAGGAGCTGGGCAGGCTGTCTAAGCAAGACACCGCATCCAAGATGATACATACGACCATACCCACTGGAGCATTCGGGGTCCCGTCCGCTCTCCCATAGACAAGCCAGTGAGCGCCAGACTAGTAGTTGGGTCGCTGACGACCAGCGAATCCCTGGTGTTGTATGTCTTTTTGCGCCGTTCTTTTTGGTCGCTTGCACCACGGTGGCTAGGCAAAAGGACGTAGGTATGTGGTGATGAGACGAACTTTAACTAGTGATATCAGAATGGCCGTTAAAAACTGTGGCTCGTTTGGGATTGTGGATGCTATGAACAACGCCAAGAAAACGTCTAGGGGTGTGTGCCGCTTGGACGTTCCGTTTCTTTTCTCTTAAGCGCGCCGCGGGCCTAAAAGTTGCTTCGTATGTTTCCCTTTCCCTTCAACATCAAGATCTAATTGACCAGGCCTGCAAACAGTAATGCAAAAGATGGAGATCGGCGGCACTCACTCCTTGCTCACCTCTATCCACCTTACACAGTAGACGGCCAAGCAGACAGCATGGGAAACGGCCTGCTCACTTCCTCTTACGTCTGTCTGCCTTTTTTCCGCTGACCTCAAAGTACCTAAACTATGTGCTGGCTCTAACCGCAGCGCCCTTGTGTCCTTCGGATGGCAAGATTCAGACCGATGAACTTGGCTCCATACACTAAGCTCCCTGCGCATTTATTTACCAACCCCTTTACCCTTCCAGCTCCGACAATAGTGGCTTTCGGCTGCTCTATGTGGCGATGACCATGCTGTTGCCTGCCTTGTTCAAGAAGAGGCGCGATGTCGGGACGGTCACTCTCGCTAAGACTATCGCGTTAGCTACCAGCAGCATGCACGTGTAAAATCCCAGAGGTGCCCGGATGTAAATGGAAAGCAATTCCTTCAAGTTTGCAACCGGGACAACGCGAGTCCGAAGCTTACTCGCAGAATTTGTGCGATAAGGAGGATGGAGTTCGCTGCAGACATTGTCAACTTGATGGCGATGGATGGCGATTGGGGCTTGGCTGTACTTCAATGCTGCAGTCGAGCATGTCACTGGGGGTCTGGACCGATGTGAAGGACAAAGGGTGGGCTGAAACTTGAAGGAAGTTCTGTTCCGACGCGTCGGGAGGACATCTGAACAGTTAGCCGCGCTAGACACAAAATTGGTAAATGCAAATATGATATATCACGTCAGGAGAGGTGCCGCGCGAGATGAATATGTCTGGCTACCTGACGCCGTTGGGCTATGTAGCGGATGACAGCAGCATCATCTGGTCAATGTCCCGCCCCAATGGCCAACGCGAGCGAGCCTGCGGTGACACACAGCTTCGTGCGCAATCTGAGTTACATTGCCGCATCGGGTTGCGGACTTACCCAGCTGCAACCGCGGGAGGAGCCTTGATCAAGGTCGAATCGGAAGCCATCCATCACACCCACGACCTTGAGCCTTGGCTTAGACAACTTAGCGTCGCCGCGGACGATAACCGCAACCAATGGAGGCCTGGTCACGGATATCCCTGTTCCGGCAGGTGGGAGATAGTCGCCGAAGCCAATCAAGCGCCGAGGAATCTCTGAGCGGTTGGATGTCAGTCAGCGAGCGAGATGGTTGCGGATCATACATGGGCTTCACTCCTGTCTCACTCCGTCCGTGTGACTGAAATTCTAGGGCTCTGCCATTGCCGGTGCCGGGGCAATCCTGCCGGGCCCCGAGACCACCGGGGCTTAGGTATGGCGTATGGCGTTGCAAACAAGGTTTCGCCCCTCCATCGCGGTGCCGAGTTGTACAATGGGTCGTTGTACCAGGCGGGCTTGTTCTGCTGTCCCCCCAGCCCTTGAACGCCCGCTAAGGAAAACAAACCGTCTGTCCTGCAATCTCCATCAGCAACCGGTCGAAAAAATACAAAAGAAGCCAGCCAAGATGTTTTCGCAAGTACCAACGAAGCTGAAGGGGTTGCTGGATGGCCTGGAGAAGCTCGACACCGAAGACGAAAGGGGCGGTAAGCCCAACTCGGAAGCCAAGCGCGCTTTTGTTCCAGAGACTCCATCTGCCGATGGCGAGGGCTTCGAGGACCGCGTGTGCCGAGAGATGGGTGCGAGTCTGTTCCGATACAAAGCCTTCGTCCCTTTCACATTTTTCCACGACGTAAAGGTAGGAAGAACCTTCCCTTTCCGCGTCACGACACTGCATCTCGTATCGCGAGCAGGTTGTTTCGGCTTGACGCTTTCACATGCGGCACATAGCTAACTTTGCTTCAACCGTTCCTTCCTAGGCCTGGATTCAAGTGCGCCACGCGGGCTCGGCCGATCCCAACGCTGCCCCGGCCGAGACCCGCCAGTTCGTCATCAGTTTCGTCTACTGCTTCTGCACGACGGCGGGCCCGGTCCGAGCACCTATCTCGCAGCAACCGATGTTGATGGCATTGAGCAGGATGTCGGAAACGGTGAAGGGGAACAAGACGCTGGAGGTCAGGCTGAACAGCTTCATCCCGCTTTGGAAGGAGGGAGCAACCCCCGCGGCGGCCGAGCTGTTGCTGCAGGCGAAGAAGGTGTCTATTCCACTACCTCTTCTGGCCAATTTGGAGAAAGAAATGTCAAAAATTATGGCCTGGAAGGATCCTGATAGGATGGATACGGAGGCAGACTGAATTCAGAGCGAGGCCCAAAGGGAATGATCACACGCTGGGGTTTCGTCTGGGGAATTTTGGAAGATACAACGGTGGCCAGCACTGCCAGGCACGAATACAATTTTCTAGAAATGACGTAGACACCCCACCCAATGCTGTTCTGTGAGATGCGGCCGAGAAGCGTGTTGTTCGGCAAGACCATAGGTGATTTTTTCTGACAAAACGAGGCTCATGTCGCCTGGGAAGACGCGACGAAGGATTCCTTTCCCGTGTAGAAGGCATAAAAATCTGCCCTCGACGCAATTTGCAGAGGCATTGAAAAGCCGTGACCAAGAATCCAGGTGCAAAATGTTTGCTACCCAGCTGCTATTAGGAGAAAACTGCAAAAAGAGAGTGTGCATCTCCAAGCAGATGCGCCATCCGAGATTCGAACTCGGGTCCCTTGCTGATCCAAGATGAGATGGGAAGCAAGAATTCTAACCACTGAACTAATGGCGCGGCTAGCTGCACGCTTTTTGGATGAACGTTGGAGCGATAATACAGTTTAGCTAGTATCCACTCTGGCAGCTCAACGGCCGAGGGCATGCAGCTGGGGTGGGGCCGCTATTGAAGGGTTCCGGTAGGAGTGTTTTACTGTTGCAACGGGGGGTCGAATCTTGGGAGATGCGGTCCTAAAAAACTCAAGTTGTCAATCTGCTCGAGATCGTGAATGGTGTGGAGCCGGCGGTAATGCTTCAACTCTTGCTAATTCTACTAGAACCACCACCATACCACACGTTCATACAAGCTTGCACACCGATCCCAAAAGGCATTGTCTCCTTCAAATGGCCGGGACGAACTGCCTATTTCACCTTGTCCCTTGGTGAGAGTCGCCGCAAACAGAACAACAACCCCAACCCTTTAAATCTCAGCAGACCCGTCCCCTCCCCTCTCTCTCCCACTCCTCCCGCCCCCAGGAACCTCCGCCGGTGCACTCCTACACCTCTCCAACTTCCACCCTTCCACCCTTCCACCCTTCCACCCTTCTCCTTTTCTACCCCATCCCTTTGCCCTCTCTCCCTCTCCCTCTCCTCAACCAACCTCCTCCAAAAAGGCGTCAACCTCAGCCAAAAGCGAATCTCCCTCCTCATATCCGGCTTCGCCCCCGGGACATCAAGATGCGTGTCCCGCTTATATTTTATGTTGCGCTCTCTTTCCGGTAGACGATACGGCATTGACTCGTACTCGACCGAACGGAATGTTAAAGCGGGATCGTGCGGGATGTATCGCCAGGGGGAGCGGCGTCGGTTGAACAGGGGGTGAATCGTGGCCGGGGAGCGATAGGGTGGGGAGGAGGAGGAGGAGGAGTAGAAGAATGGATGGAGGTGATGGGCTGGGTGCTTCTCTCCACTGCGGTGGTATTGGTGGTGGTTCCGGTGGTGTTGGGTGTCATGTTAAGTGTGCTAGAAAATTGATTCGATGTCTGGGTTGCGAGAGGACGCAAGAGATGAGACGGAGGCGGAAACATAGAATATATTAGAATGGGTCTGTCCACTTCGGGTGTGGGTGTTTGTCGGCCGGGACAGAGTCTTCGTGACACTCTGTCTTAGTTCCCTTTCACTGCGGTCAGCATTCTGAGCAAACATGGCCGATGGCTTGGATGGCAACTATTCACTTCATTGTCAGTACACAAGGAATCCGAGTGACATGGTCATGAGCCGAGAACCTCAGCGATAGCAAAGCCGAGTTGGACGGAACCTCCACACCAATACATAAGCCTAGGCACTAGATACATTTGGGTAGTATTCAGCGTTAAACATTATAGACTCGCAACCTATAGCATATACTATTATAAAACTAACAGCCGACCAGAGCCTTCGGCAACACCATACCCTAATACCACTCGGGCTCACATCTACCGCCCAATGCCCCAAAATAGACAAGGCGACCAGTGCAAAAGAAAGAGTAAAAGCGTCAGACCAACATTAGACGCCGACAATTGGAATTACCATGGCAAACGGCGATAGAAGGGGGGTATGGTTCGTATTCCGACGCCCTGAAAATGCATTCAAAAATGCTGACTCGGCTGACTGCGACGTCGCAGCCATCGCCAGCGAAGTGGGAGAAGGCCAAGATGAAAAGTACCCTAGCGCTTTTGATATGGTGGCGATGAGACCGGATCGGCGGGTGAAGGACCGGAGAGACCCTCGACGTTCTACTGCTTGATGCCTTGCTTTGCCTAGAATATGATTAGCAATAGTCCAGACAATCATGTCTTGAAAAAACATACCTTCATCTGCTCGATACGAGCCTTCAGCTGGCTCGTTACCTCGGCAGCCCTCTTCCAGCTTTCCATACCGTTACCCGCGGGTGCTGCACTCGCGGGTTGCTCTCGCCTGCCTCCGCTCCGACTATCTGCACGACTATTCGACCTATCGCCGTAGCCACCGCCGTAGTTGGAACTCGCAACTTGGCTATCCATGCTCCTCGGCTCCCTGTCCTCTTGGGAGGTATCGCGCCTAAACCCCCGCGCCGGGCTCCCGCGCCCGCTGCTTGCGGTACTACCGGCATATCTAAGATCGGGGCTCAGCTTGCTGCGCGGGTAGGAATCACGCGTATCGCCGTTCTCCTTCTCCTCGCTAAGGGTGCTGTTAAAGCTCATGCGATGGCGATTCCCACTGTCCTGGTGCACCCCATCGCGATAAATCCCAGCGTCATCGTGTCTTTCGTGTCTTGGACTCATCATACCGGGGTTGGGGGAGCTGGGACTGCCGGGCCCGATGCCGAACGCCTCGGCCTTACCCAAGGCGCGCTTGAGTCTATCGAGCTCGCGTCGCAGGCGCTCATTTGTCGCCTCAGCTGCCTCCGTGTCGCTGCGAGCCCTAACCAGCTGCGTCTCCTTGGCCTTGATGGACAAGACATCTCTGGTGTGGTCCTCGATGAGACCAGCATTGTGGTTTTTGAGTTCCTGGATCTCGGACATGAGCTTTGACCGCTCATGTCGGACGTCTTCAAGTGTCTTGAGCAGGCGGTCGTTGGCGGCACGCAGTTCTTCGAGTTCTGCTCGTTCCATGTTGCCCAGGCTCGATCCAGGGTGGGGCGATGTTGGTTCAGCCGGGGCCGATGGAGCAGCGGTCCTTGCCAAAGAACGGCCTGCGAGCCCACCCCTGGCCAAGCCCATGCGTGGCGCCATCTTGACGGGCGGGGAAGGCGGTTCATCCTCATCTTCGTCGTAGTCGTCAAACGTGGGAGACGGAGCTGCGACCGCACGGCGCGGCGAGGCCATGCCCCCGGGGCCCGGCAGAGTGCGTTTCTGTGGAGCCTTGAGGCCACCAAGACCTCCAGGCTTCGGCATACCGAGCCTGGTGCTCGGGGCTGCGCGAGGGGTCGGTTCCGGTGCGAGAGGTTCCGGAGGAGCCGCAACCGGGGCGGGTCTCGGGGCGAGTTTCTTGGCGGGTGCCTTCTTGCCTCCCATCACCTTCTTGGGCGGCGGCCCTCTCGCCACTGGCGCAGGCGGAGGCTTTGGCTTCTCCTTGGCCTTCACCTCAGCAACCTCGAAGAACTCCCTCACCTTGACCTTTCGAACGTCGTCGAGACCCTCCAGATGCGGGTTCATCCCACGCTCTCCGATAATTTTCATGACTGTTCCCAGGATCTCAGCGCCACCCGATCGAAGGGCCTCGCTGCCCTCCGTCAGTAGCTTCTTTGCCGCCTCGACAATACTTTGGATCTCCGGCTTGGCGGGGACATCCCTTGTCGTTTTAAGGCAATAGACGAGGAACCTCATGGTACCCTCCTTGATCTGGGGATTCTTGTGCGCGAGATATGTTGTGATATCTTCCAGACATTCGGTGAGGTTGGTCGTCAAGAAAACTGCGTTCAGGGCAGCACTGAGGGCGTCGGCAACCGATTGCTTCTTCTCCTTCAGTCTCTCCATGATGGGCGCCATCACGGTGGAACGGTACTTGAAATAGCCCCTTCTCAGCCCCTTGGCGAGGAGTTCGATACACTGCGCTGCTTGGGTAACAACTGCGATGTTGGCATCCTTCATGCATTTGGCCAAGCAACGGTTAACCTCGGCAAAGTCCCCGTCCTTAATCCTAGGGACATTGACGACGGCATACAGGGCCTCCAAAGCTTCCTTTCTTTCCTTCCACTTGGTCGAAGCGAGGTTGTCGTAAAAGTCCTTCGGGATTTTGCTGAACACGTCTTGCGGCTCGGCCAAGTCGAACGCGTCGATCTCCGCGGGCTCCTCCACTTCTTCTTCTTCCTCCTCCACGTAATCGGCCCCGGCGGCCGGAGCTCGTGCCTTGGCGGCTTGTTGCGACCTTAGCAGCCGCTCTTGTTTTGGTGCCCCCTCGGCCTTGACCTTCTCGAACTGCCCCTCGAGATCGGTTTGTTGGGTGGGCTTGAGGTCACCCCAGAACATCGGCTTCATGGCCTCGCGTAGCCATCGGTAGAACTCCACGGCCAGGTTTGTCGCCTCCGCTCGTACGTTCTTGTCTGCGTGGCCAAAGGCTTTGGGTAGCAACTTGAGCACAGGCTTGGGGTCCGCCGTCTTGCAGCCATAGTTGTGGTAGATCTGTGTGAGGGCGGCGAGCGAGGCCGCGATAACTTTGGGCTGCTTGTTGGAAAGAGCGGGGAGAATGTCCTCGATCACAGGGCCGGGAACGTCGAGTTCGACGAACAGGAGCAATGCCTCCAGCGCCGAGGCCTTTGTTGCTGCTCGAGTCGACGTCAAACCCTTCTCGATAATCGGTGTGACGGCGTGTTGCCTCGCGCGGACAGCGCCTTCTCTGCCGCCAAACTTCAGGAACGCGCAAAGTGCGTTGAGACCTTCCTGCTGCGCTGCGACGTTCGAGTCGGCTGCGGCGCCTTTCCACAACCCCGAATCCGAGACGAATTCGCGAAATACTGGGTCATACTCGTCTCCTGTGGCCTCGAACTGCTTGGCGGCATCCTCGTACGCTTGCTTCCGGACCTTCCAGACCTTGTGCACCCACCGGTCTGTTATGGGCAGGGAGCTAAAGTCCTCTTCTTCGGCCATCTTGACTGGCCTTTCTGTTCGTGGGGCTCGCGGAGAGCGGTTGGGTCGATGTCTGCTTCGTCGCTATTCGGTTGCGGCCTACGCGGCAACGCGTCTCGTTAGCTTCTAGAGAAAACCGGGTGGCAAGAGCTATTCTGCGTCGGCTAGAAGTGCTGCACAAAGTGTTGGACGTTGAAGGAGGAGTGCTCGAGGATTCTCAATGTGTGGGAGCGTGCCACGTACGACTTGCGAAGTCCAATCTTGACGGCGGGGTATATTTTATGGGTAGTGTGGGAGCAGCAGTGGCGGAGATCGGCTCTCAACACAAATCGAGGAAAAAAAGGCGGGTGGTTTCGTCTCTTCTTGCTCTGGCGGTGGTGTTTTGCGGGAGATGGAAAAAAGCTCGAAGCGCCCGATTGTTGATTCTGGTATTCGGCGCTGCACGACTGCGATTGCCTCTGGTTGGCGGGACAGGACAGGGGGCTGCGCCCAAGGGTGGCCCTGCTGGGCGGAACAAATCGTGGCGGGACGGGTTTCCGCTCTGCGATCGGTGCGTCAATTCGTCAACTAGACCGGAATGGTGATGCAACGCTGCGAATCTACAAAATAGTTAGGTTCTACAATACTATCCTCTGCGGACGCGGAAGCGCTCACGTCAGTATCCCCAACTCTCTCTGCCTTTTCTGTGATCTGCGGGTTTTGTGCGGTGATGCGCGCCATGCATTTCACGGCAGCTTTAGGGACACTGCAGGGCATTGTTGACGTGGTCGCCCAATCGGCTGCGGGGGCGTCATTGCTGGAGAAACCCGGCCGTGATGTCACCAATCCCTGTCTCCGCCACCCGCCCACGCCCCACTGGCAGCTGCAAGGGGCCGTCAAGCACCGCCCGCAGACAGCTGGTTGTCTTCGCCTTTCAGGGAAAAAATCTCCAAGTTTCATGTGGCCGGATGTTTGCCCCGCCATTCTCCATGCGACCTGTACTGTTTATCGAAGCTACAACCTGACCAGCCCGCTTGACCAGCCTTGCTTCCCCCAGACCGAACGCTTCTCTGCGCTCTGTCGCCCTGCGATCCACTTTTCTTTTTTGGCGGAGCTCTCCCTCTGTGGATTTGAGGAGCTGAGACATTCGAACCGGTCCCGACAAAGAGACCTCACCGAAAATCAAACCATTCCGATTGCTGGAACCGCCCCTGGCCATGGAGATAAGGGCCCTGCCTTCTCCAGAATCGCTCCTCTAGATTTCTTGACAGCACTGCAACCGCGATCGCTAGACGACGTAGCGATAAGACGCGCCACCCGCTGACCGACGGCGACCCCTCCGCGAGAGCCCCGATCGACGGTCATCTCGAACCAATCTGATATTGACGCCTGAGGCGTGCTCCCCACCACCAGACGCCGCACTTGGCAAGATGTCCCAGATTTTAACAAGCCGGCAGGCGGAAGAGCTGTAGGTTTTTTGGCACGGCCCTGAGCCAGTGCCTGTCGATCGCTCTGTGCGCTAGAAGCTGACCGCCTGGTGCAGGCACCGAGCCATAATTGCATACCTGACAGCGACCAACTTGACGAGTAGCGCAACAGCTCTCCGGGCCGAGCTGAATCTTGGAGAAGAGGTGTTCGACGCCGCGACAGCAAAAAAATATGAGGGGCTACTGGAAAAGAAATGGACCAGCGTTGTGCGGCTACAGAAGAAGGTCAGTTGCGGCCGGCCCAATTCCTGTTCCTGCTTCGTCCTAACATTGTCGTGCTCCTAGATAATGGACCTCGAATCACGCAACAGCGTCTTGCAATCCGAGCTCAACAGCGCAACGCCTACCTCCCGTCAGAACAAGGACCCAGTAGCCTGGCTGCCCAAATCGCCGGCACGGCACACCCTCCAGTCTCACCGCAGCCCCATAACCTGCGTTGCGTTCCATCCCATCTTCTCCTCCCTCGCCTCGGGTTCTGAGGACCAGACCATCAAGATTTGGGACTGGGAGCTGGGCGAGTTGGAGCGAACGATCAAAGGACACACGAAAGCCGTGCTAGATGTCGACTACGGAGGCCCCCGCGGCAACACCCTTCTCGCATCCTGTAGCTCCGACTTGACCATCAAGCTGTGGGACCCATCGGATGACTACAAGAATATCAGAACACTTCCTGGCCACGATCACAGTGTCAGCGCAGTACGGTTTATTCCCTCTGGTGTCGCTGGCGGATCTGGGAATTTGTTGGTAAGCGCCAGTCGGGATAAGAGCTTGAGGATATGGGATGTCAGCACGGGTTATTGTGTTAAAACATTGCGTGGGCACGCCGAATGGGTGCGAGACGTGTGTCCATCGATTGACGGAAAATATATTTTGTCGACGAGCGATGATTACACCGGACGGCTATGGGATATCTCGATTCCGAACCCGGAGCCAAAGGTTACCCTCATCGGCCACGAGCACGTCGTTCTCTGTTGCACGATTGCGCCAGCCGCGGCCTACCCGCATCTGGCTACGCTGGCCGGCGTCAAGAAGCCGCCTGCCACAAGCCCTGTGGAGTTTATGGCGACGGGTTCAAGAGACAAGACGATTCGGCTATGGGATGCGCGCGGTGTACTAATAAAGACACTCGTTGGCCACGATAACTGGGTACGGGGGCTGGTATTCCACCCGGGGGGAAAATATCTGTTATCGGTGGCCGACGACTACACTCTGCGCTGTTGGGATCTCACGCAGGAAGGACGCTGTGTCAAGACGATAGGAGACGCACACGGCCATTTCGTGCAATGCATCAGATGGGCCCCCTCTGTGATCAAGGATGTCCCAGTCAATGGTGTGGATGGGAAAGGCGAGACGAACGGGACCCCGAAGAAGGGTACTGGGGCTGGGCCTGGCAGCGAGGCTCAGATTCGGTGTGTGATCGCAACGGGGAGCGTCGACTTGAACGTGAGAATCTTCGCGAACTGAGGAGCCCGTCGTTCAGCCTCCTTCGCCATATTACGCCGGGATAACCAAGAACAAGAACTCTACCACACAGCACGTCGAGGCTCTGCGCGCGCCGTCGTGATACCTTCACATTGCTGTGCTAACACAAGTATGGACTATAGGGATCGAGTTGGTTCCCGATTGTGTCGGTGAGCTTACCGGCCCCGGTGCCTTCCTACGTATCCTCATAGCATGTGCGACTCCGAGTCGCGGGCTCGCTGGCGCAGCCTTTGGGACTGCTCTGGACGTCACAGCGATCCAGCAGTTCCAAGGTTCCCACATGCGAGAGACTGCTGGTTGATGACTGATGAGAGATCTCACAGGGTCTGTAGATACGACAGAGTTAGATAGATACCCCGATATTCAACGATTTATGATCTCAATCAGTCCATCGCGTCCGTGGACGCAAATCCCTGCCCGCCAACGCATTCTACACCGCTCCACACCAAGATTTGCAAAGCATTGCAGAGCATTGCATGATGTCACCCTGCCATGCACGTCATCACAGTAACTGTCACAAGCGTCCGAAACCTCGCCAAACTAACATGATTCTATATTCCCCGCCATTCCAGATTCGTCTCTTTCCTCCCACCATCAACCAGCTGTGCAGCTAGCTACTCCGTCTGCGTCGACGCATCATGAACCTGCCCGAGAATCCACGGGTCAGGGTACTTGGTCCCAGAGGGATCGCATCGGTAACAAGCCCGCGAACGATCTTGTACTGTCCTCTCAAAGGTTCGCGCCATGTGGCCTCGGACGCCCCATTCTTTGTTTGTGTCGCGGTGCGGTATACAGCGGATAGGGAGGGTTAGCCGTTGGAGCATTTGGGCGTCGCAGACGCGGCAGTGGAAGATGTGGATTTGCCAGCCGCACATGGTGCTGTTTGTGGGTTTGTGGGGTTGTTATGGACTTTGCTTGAGGGGAGGCAGAGGTGTTGAGCTTTGAGCTGCTTAATATTCGTGGTGCAGCGTTATTTTACTGTTGAAGCGCTGAGCTGTACCGCTGGTGGGATGGGCCGATAAACTGACTGGTGAAGTTATCCTCGTGTGGTTCTGGAGTTGCTGGTGGAAATGTTCGAGTTGAAGGCCCTCGGAGACAACACATCGGTGACAAGTGTCATAATATACTGTCTGACATTGGATTGAGCGTCTTGCGGGACAAAGAACTTGGAAACAATGGTTTGTTACGGGCATGGCTGGGGCAAAGACGTTTACCCCTGACAACCTCCCCTGTCGACCACAAACTGGAACAGAACCCGTCCGCGGCATCCAACCAACTTTCTAGAACGCGGCCGCATCACAGTCCCCAGAATTTACCTCCCTCTCTCCTCAGAAAACCTCCCTGTCTCCAGGAAGTCTATCAAGCCCTGCAGCACATCAGTCAGTCAGTCAGTCAGTTCTCACCCCGAAACAAACAAAGCAAAAGCATCACTTACACCCATCCACATCCTCCTCCACCGTCCTCCTCAACCCACACGCATTCTGCTCCTCGGGCGTCTGAATCTTCAGCACGCCACCGGGTCTATCATCCGCACACCTCTGAAAGAAGCAATCCGAATCCATCGCTCTCTGCAGCGAATCCCCCTCCCACCCAAACAAATAATCCGCATGCGTACTGTACCCCTTGCGATCCCCCGTGCTCCACACAAAAGGCTGCGACCCGTCCTCCGGCCACAGCGACTTGTCATTGAAAGGCGTAGTATCCCACATAGTCTCGTACGCCACCTGCGGCATGCGCACGGGATGAGACGCGGGACACGGCGAGGCGATCTGGAAGCCGCCGAGGGTGGTGGAGAACATGTGCGATTGGTGGTCTGGGGAGTCGAGGTTTTTGCCGTCCCAGCACGCAGGGAAGTGGTGGATGGCCATGATTCCTGCGGGGCAGGGGGTTGATGGGAAGTCGAAGGTTTCGCGGCCCCGGGTAAGGATGTCGTCGAGGCAGGTGTATTTGAGGGCTTTGTAGGATTGTGCTTCGGAGAGGGTGGTTATGGTAGGGCTGCCGACGGTCATGCGGAAGCCCTGGAGAAGGGAGGGGTTAGCCGTGGGAGGGAGGGAGGGGGTGACGATGGGTAGCAGGTTGGCTTTGGGGACTGGGGATTGGGTGAATAGGAGGGACTCACAGGCTTGAAGGCGGTGATCTTCTGCTTGCCATTGCTGGTGAACGACTCCTGGGTGTAGTAGATGGTCATGCCGCCCTTCTGGCCATCGTGGAACACGGCGTTGGGGTACTGGCCCACGCGCAGGAAGGAACCGTTGCGAGCGCGGAAGTACAGCACGGCAGTCCAGTAGTTGGACTTGTCCTCGCTGAAGATGCACGTGGTACAGTTGGCGAGCTTTCCTACGTCGTTGGACGGGTCGACGAGCGCCTGGAAGGCATTTCCGCCGACGACTTGGTGCACATGCGCCGAGGGGGCGTTTCCGGGCTCGACGACGGGGTCGAGACGTTGCACGGTTAGGGTTGAGCAGCCGAAGCGCAGCGCGGCGTGGGCTGGTCCCAGGAGGGAGGCGATGGCGAGCCACTTCATTCTGGCGGCAGATGGCACCAGTGGTCGGTCCTGGCGATGTCTTTGTTGTTGGGTGTTTGACCTGGTAACCGATACCTCCGTCACACGGATAGACTGACAGCAGCCGGCGGCCTATAAAGGAGAAAATAGGGACGTCCCGGCCTTCTAGATCATCTCCCATGTTCTTCTCTTGATTACCTGCCGATACCCGACGACCTGACAGCAGCAAGGCAATGTTAGCGCCTATTGACAACAATACGCGGCACAGCCAATTACCCCCAACCGGGCGCGCTTTGAGAGGTGTTTGCCGCTGAGATGCAGACACAAGCAACTTGGCCCCCTATTCTTACGTCTTGGCGGTCGGACAGGGCGGCTTGGTATATTCGGGTAAAGGGTGTTGGCCTATCCCCTGAGAGGGATTGATGGTCCCGGATATTTGTGCATGTCGTATTGATTGGGGGAGGTCTTGCCGGTGCATCGACAGGAAACGCCTCGGTAGTCACGGGAATTGGTGATGGGCAGAGCGCATGGCCTGGGAGAAACTGCCGGCATGTGGTTTCTTGATTGTGCCTCGGGCATCCAGGATTTGGGCCGTATCCCGGGTCTTGGGTTATGGCAAGCTCGGGTGGGAGATGCTACTTGTAGGTTTGATGTCTAAAAAAAAGACTCCTTGCACTATGGTCTCCATCTCACTTGAACTATCTCACACATTATGCACTCGGCCTGCTCGGTCTCAGTGACAGCCTCGCGGCTGGGGCTGTGTGTGGGATCATATTGCAAGTGAGACAGAGGCCTTAGTGCGAAGAGACGTTCTCGATATCTAAATAACCACTCAACTGACAAGCAAAAACAGCAACAGGTCTTTCTCCCGGACAGTGCCCTCAGATTTACATTCCACCGAGCAACACATCCAACATGAACTCATACAGCAACCCACCCCCTACTCAACTGGATCCCCACCACTCGCCTCCACCGTCGTCACAGGGACCCAAATCCACGCAACCTTGTGATGGCCCTCCGGAACATCCGCCTGCAAAGATCCCCAATTGAACCTCCACACCGGGACCGCCTCCTTCTCCTTCGTCGGCAGCGCCGGGACATCATACCAGAAGTCTAAATTCCCGTTTCCAATGAACGAATACGTGGTGTTGGCACTCATATTCTATTTTCAAGTTCCAAATGTTAGCTTCCTTTCTCCCCAGTTTCCTTGCCATCCTTCTCTCCCTTCGTTCTCCCGTCCACATGGAAGATAACAAGTAACGAAAGGAACTCACAGCAGTATAATAAACCTCCCCAACAGCCTCCTTCAGCTCCTCCCTCGTACACCGCCAAGCATACGTCCCCCTCCCATAATGGCTCTCTTTATTCTCGGGCATCGATCGATCCTGGAACGAGCAGTTGCCCAGGTTTGTGGACAATACGCCGGGGCTATTGGATTGACGGGAGAAGACGGCGCAGTCGTTGAGGGTGAGGAGGCCCGCGTTGTTGAGGCAGCCGATAGAGTCTTTGGGGGTGGCTTTGTAGAGGGAGGTGACGGCGAGGACTTGGATTGTGCCTGTGATTTGGGAGGGGAGGGGAGGGGGGAGGGAGGCCGGGGTGGCGAGGGCGGTGGTGGTGGCGAGGAGGGAGGAGATGACGAGGAGGAGGGTTGGTTTTGTCATGGTGGTGGTTGCGGGTGGTTGCTCAAATCGTTGACTTGAAAGTTGACGTGTTCAAGTCGAAGGTTGATGGGAGCTGATTTATACAGCAACGTATTTGAGAGGATCTGTCAGGTTTGATTTGTGATACTGGTGTAATTGTGGGGTCCTTGCGACTTATACATCACAAAGACCACAGGTCCTGATGTCACATTGGAATCCCAAGGGAGCGAGTGAGGCCATCGTCACTCAAGACGCCAACTGTCGGTTACCACTGACCGGTAATTAGTACGATCTGTGTGTCCACCGACCAGTAACATCGCATAATTAGCCACTCCGCTAAGTGAAATACAACACCAGCTCCTCCTCCCGTTGGCACCACTATAAATTGGCTACCAGGACCCGTCACGATGTAGATTGACCGAGGGTATGAGTTCTAGAACCGCTTTCCTTCAGGGCTTGGTTCCGGGCTTGGGCGAGTAAAATTTCAAAAATCTCTTGAGTTGGTTTGGCGGTGTCTGGCGCAGGACTCGGAGCCCCGTCCGGCTGAAAGGCCGGGAGAAATCACCGCAAATTGAATGTACCCCAACTTCCTGATGGGTGCTGGGAAGCGGGGTCAGGGGCATACATTCCGCAGCTTACGAATGCTTATTCGGTCGATCTGGTTAATTCTGGGGGGTTTCTCCAGGGCTGCTACCAGGTGTCTTTGGAGATCGGCGGGAGAGAAATTGTCGCGATTTTGACGGCGGGCCCTGACAGCGGGTTGCTGATTATTTGCTGTATTTGAGATTTCGCAGATTCTTGTAACTGAATCAAGTTGTCTGTCTTGCAACGTTTCCGATCCTGCAATGTCCAAATCAACAAAGAGCGTTGAGATCATGAGACTGCATCACACCTCACCGAATGCAAAATGAGACTCAGATGGTGTAGCTTTTCCCTTCCTCTGGGATTGGCACTAGCACCCTTCAAAAGTCTTTTAAGTTGGAGCAAGAGATACTTTAGCATCGAGTCGGGTGTTGTCGTTGGTGATCCTTCGGCAGTCGGCGAATATATGGTGCAGGGTACGCAGCAAGGGTGGCCATTTCAGGGGCTCGGATAGCGTCAACCTCATACCAGGGCCACACAAAACTCTAAAGACTGTGCCTCGCTCCCAGGGTCTTGGTAGTCCATCAATGCGGGATCTACCGACAACACCAACTCATCTCGATGCGATTTCTGGAACAGAATATGAATGCATCCGCCCCTCTGCCCATAGTATCCGCTCGGCCCCTTGCCGAACATGCGGAGCGCCTCTAGAGTGACTGCATGCCATTTTCGGAAATCTGTTCCTGGATCTTTACTCGTCAGCACTGTTTTGGATGCCGTATCCCGTTCCCGAGTCCAGATTTCTCGGCGCATATGTCAAATCCGGCCATGACAAGAGCCTCTTCATAATAAAGCCCATTATGCCAATTAGCCGCACTCGAACACCGCGCCCCCGGTAGCTGTAGTCGGGACTTGCGGCTAATACTGCCTTCTACGATATAACTCGTCTCATTAGCACTTACACACCACAAGCCTCAAGCTCACAAACCTCAAACTCACCTCCCACCAACCTCACCACCCTCTTTCCAAAATGACACCCCTCTCCCTCTCCCTCCTCTTCCTCTCCCTCACCACCCCCCTCCTGGCCCTAACCCCCTCCCCCGGCTGCGGCACCACCCCTAAGCTAGTCACGGCCTCTTCCGAAAAGACCGCCCTCACCATCACCTCCAACGGCAAAAAGCGCGAATTCTTCGTCAAGCTCCCCGCCGACTACAACAAAGACCACCCCTACCGCTTCATCTTCACGCTGCACGCCCTCGGCGGAAACGCCGGACAAGTCGTCTCTGGCACGAGCGGGTATGTCCCGTACTATGGGCTGTCGGGCCTGGTGAATGATACCCTCGGGGCGATCTATGTCGCGCCGAATGGGCTGTCGAATGGCTGGGGGAATGCCGGCGGAGAGGATGTGACATTTTTGAGGTCGGTGATTACGGCTGTGGAGGCGGATCTGTGCGTGGATCAGGACCTGCGGTTTTCGACTGGCTTTTCGTACGGCGCGGCGATGAGCTACTCGCTTGCTTGCTCGCTAGGGAAGGAGCTACGCGCGGTTGCGGTGCTGTCGGGGAATCCGCAGATCTCAGGGTGTGCGGCGGGGAATACGGACGCGGTCGCGTATTATGGCCAGCATGGGGTGAGTGATACGGTGCTGCCGATTTCGGGGGGCAGGCAGATGAGGGATCGGTTTGTGAAGAATAATGGGTGTGCGGCGACGACGGCGCAGGAGCCGGCGGCGGGGAGCCAGAAAAGGATTAAGACGGTCTATACGGGGTGTAAGGAGGATAAGCCGGTGGTGTTTGTGGCGTTTGATGGGCCGCATACGCCGACGCCGAAGTTGACGGGCGATGCGGTGACGTTTTCGCCGGGGGAGACGTGGGATTTCTTCAAGCAGTTTAAGTGAGTGCGTGGGTGAGGAGTGAGTGGGGGAAATAGGGGCTTCAAATTTGGGATTGCTACATATTTTGTTCGTAGAAAAGATGAAGATAATTTCAGGTCTTGGCTTGTTGACAATGTCGTTTTGCCCGATTCTCCTCGGCGTCCTTTTCGCTGCTCTTTCCGCCGCTCATTTCTCCGTCGTGTGATTTGTCCGTTTCCTCTTGCCCGCGCCTCCGTTACGGGTCCAGTGTCGAAGGCAGCAGCTGTGCCAAGAGCTGCGACTTCGGCTGTGCACGTGAGAAAAGAACGGCGACCTCCTACGAGGTTCAGCTCCGCAGACCGCACTTCGCCATAAAAGGCCTCACCTCAACACAGCACGAGCGATGGCCTCTGTCGGCTTCAACACCACCATATGGTGCCCCCGGGAGCCAGGATTGAGGGGTGTCTTCGAACTTGCCATTTCAGACCCCTTCCCGTCTCTCAAAGCCGCGTTGTGATATGATAATGCAACAGATCCCTTGTCGCAAGAGCGTCCTCAAAGCTGTCATGGCCATTTTTACCGGTCTGGATGGCACGACCCAGCCGCTTCATGGTGAGCGCCTTCAGAGAAATGCCCTCGGGGTTGTATTTTCCCTTAGGGGTCTTGGGCGGAGCATTTTGTCGGTCTGCCTCCTTGCCCTTCAGCTTCTTGTCTCCGTTCTGGCCCTGGATACCTTTCTCTGTCTGAACGCTGGGCTCTCCCTCCTCAGCTCCCTTTTCGGCATCCTCTTTGTCCTTCTCAGCTTGCTCCTTTTCAGCCTCCTCCTTCGTGCGCCGCTCTGTTTCAAGAATCTGCGTGTCGACAACGTTGTGGTGAATCCATCGCAGAGAGCTAAGGTCATTTCCAACACTGTGTCCAACAACGATAGTCGTAGGACCTGCAAACTTGAAAACGGCCGTACGAGCAGCATTCATCCCTAAGAGGCACTGGCCCCTCTGGCGTGCATCGTTCATCTGACTCTGGGTGATGCCGGACCATCTCGTGTTGTAGTGCTTTATCTTGATGTCCGGGAAGACCAGGTTATTAACGAGGCGTTCGCCGGTGAAGTAGTCAATCACGGTGACGCGTATGAGCTCAGACTCCATGTCGATGGCTATAGCGAGTCGGTGCGAGGCTTGGTGCGTGGTTGGGGTGTGGTGGTATTTCCAGCGCTTCTCGAGCACCTCGTCTGTGCCGACAGGCTCATCGTGGTTCTCTCTGCCCCAGCACGGCGGAGAGTTGAATGGTTTTACACAGCAGGACCAAGCCTGCGGACCCGTTAGTTCTGTTGGTAGGATCGCGGGAGTGTGAGCTTGTAGACCTACCTTGGTTGAGTAGCCGAACGAGCCAGTGTGCCGCTTGCAGCATAAGATGGGTGCCAGTAGGGACTTTGCTTCGGTGAGGGGAGTTTTGTCGGCGCCAGGGGCTTTGTTGGCAACAGGAGCCACACTAGAAGTCTGCAAAATTGTAGACTTTGGCTTGATTTCGGCACCCTTTTCATCTCCGTTCTCGGGCTTCTCCTCTGTGCGGGCCGCATTCTTACTCTTTTTCACTACAGAAACATTAGTATTCACAGCTTTTCTCAAAACCAAGACAGCCATGTTGTTTGAAACTTACCTCTCGAGCCACAGGTCCTGCACCGTTTCTTGAACTCCAGTTCCTCTTTCGTGAGCTCCTCGACGACGAAACCTTTCGACTTTAGGGCCGCAACTGGGTGCGCAAGACCTCTGAGCTGAGCCAAATACTCATCGGTCGGCTTGATAAAGGTGACCGCGCTTGTGCGCGGCACCACTAGGTCGCTGCGCGATGAAGCCATCACATTGGTCGGTTTGCCTGGGTCAGTCGTTATGTTGTGTTCTGCGGCCGAGAACACGGCTGAAAGAGGGAGGAAGAAAGTGTGGGACTGTAGGTTTGAGTCTGCAAAGTTCAAGGCAGGGCAAGTACCACGGAAGTGTAAGTGGAACGCAAATTTAGCGCAACCTGAAGCCACTAAGGTTTGGGTTGGTCGCGTTGTCTGAAACAAGGGAACCTACATGCAATTTCTATTACACTACCCCTCTGTCTGCATGTGTACCTACATTTGAATAGAACCTTCAGTTACCTAGGGGGCAAGCCATAATCATCAGTACCTACAATTGTATTAACGCGAACCATGAACTTTCAAGTTGCTATGAAGATGTACAACGCTCTCAGAGAGTTTCTTATGTTCCTCAAAGCCGTGTTTCAATAAAGTTAATAAGTCTTATACTAAGTGTAAGCATGTAGAGCGATAACCCAGGCCCTTGGTATGGCATAAGCTGCGCAGAACTTGAGAATAAATTTAAATGGCTACTGTATGAATGGGCTGAGGCTTTTGTGCAAGTACATATCTCAAAACACAAACTGTCATTCCTGCTTGATCCTTTGTTTGGGGCTGTACAGCTTGTGTTATAATCAACATTAGTCCGAATAGGAAAGCAAGCGATTGTCCATCTCTAACAGCTGTTCGAATGGCCCACATGATTCCAGTTAGCCTGTTGTTTAAAGACCTGCCAGGATTCCAAGGTTGCGAGTTTGAAACTGGATCATGCCCTTCAAAGCCATGACTGCCAGACCGTCTTCTGATTGCGGTATCAACCACTCTGCCCTGTGTAGAATTTTGTCCCCGGGCCTCTACATTCTACAGAAGTCCGACGGGTAAGGCTGCCCCACTGCATCCCAATCTCTGCTAACACGACTGGACCTCGTCGTACTCCATCTCTGCTAACATGTCCTCGTTGTATTCGGTATGTCAACAAGAGCGCACGAGCAACGGTTGAACAACATATCAGGAAGCCGAGCGGGTACTTGTGAGTTCCGATATTGCGTTTGATCATCACAATCTTAGGCACGCAAAAGCCGAGAGAGGCGATGTTTGCCTCAAAACATAAAGAACCTTACTCCATTGAACAACAATGCGTACCGGGTAAACTTAAATGTCTAGAGTCTTATCAGAGCCTTAGACTCGCTGCTTTCAGCATCAAACTTGAGTCACGAAGAGACTTCTAGTCAGTTTGAACTGGAAAATGAGATTCGAAACCCCGTTCGTCCTCCTTGACGAGGAAAATTGAATTTCCTGTACTCGATTCCAGCGTCTTTTGCGGTGTCCTAGGGGATGTATTTACTATTAATGTTCGTGGTGATCGTCCTATTACTACAGCTTTGCCCCCGAGCCCCTATTCCTTTATGTTTCTGCCGACCCAAGTTTATTTGCTAGAAGTGAAGTTCAACTTCAGCTCTCTTATCAGGCGTGGTCAGTTTGGCTTCCAAGAACCTTCATGGCGCCAGGTATGGCGTTGAGAAACAACCTTATTTTGTATTAAAATATCAGACCATGAGGCCACATCAGAACAAACAAAGCATCCAGTCCATATTTCATCTATTCTATCTCATAGTCACTGTACATGTCGGTCATTTAATCATGAATATACTCCCACGTGAACCAATCATCATCAATTTGTCTCGTTTGTTCGTCCTGGCTCCCTCGATAGTCCATGACCTGGTGGGAAATAAAAGGATGGCAACTCAGAAACGCCGCGTTGTCTTTGGATGAGTGACCCGGCAGAAAGTTCAGTGGGTGTGGCTCGCGATCCCGAAGCATCAATATCCTCTGTCTTGTAAGCCGGCCATTGCCCTGCATATGACTGGCTCCGGTGCCTTCCACTTGGGTTTGCAAGATATTCAGGTTTCCAATGCTCTCGGACAGTAGCATACGTTGCAACGTCTAGGTTTCTGGGAGGACTGTTACTCGGGAGTTCGCTGGCCGTGCCTGTATGGGGCAGAAAGAAGCCAGCGGAGGAGCGTTTTGGGATGTATTCGTTTGTGAGCGGCTTTGACACCATTGCTTCCGCTGGGCTCCAGAACAGGGGATTGTCTTTAGGTAGCGCACCGGCTACCCCGTGGAAGGAGACAGAAGAAGTTGCTGATGTGACTTCAGGTTCCTTTGAACATGCCTTTGAAGGGAGGGGGGGATTGCATGTGGATACCAGCGAGATATTCGACACACCTGCAGCTGGGTTACTCGCGAAGTAAGGATACCCTGGTTGTCTGGGTGGGGTACCGAGTTGCCCAGTCGGAAATCGAGATGATGACGGCACGGCCAAAGCCGCAGCGGATGTCATCGATGGCTGCATCGGGGGAAACGACATGGGCCGCTCAGTGGCATCCTGCCGATGTATGAGCTCTTGGGGTATTGTCGAAAGTGGTTTAACGATGATCCGCTGGTTGACGGACACGGTTGGGTGTGGTGGCTGGAGATAATGTTGGAATGACATAGACGTGGGCCTAGGACCTGCAACGTTTGGTGGTTGCAGTAACGGCTGAACCTGTAAGTTGGGAGTTGAAGAATTCCTGCCGAGGTAGAAGCCATCCCCTGTCAAACTCAAAGTACTGGGCGGCGTATCCGCGTCCCACCAGTTTCGTTGCCTTGCTGGTTCCTGGTTGCGTATCAAAGGCTGCTGCACAAGTGGTCGGAGGCTGGCATGGGCCCCGGGAGTGCCGAGAGCGCTGTTAGAGTTTGGATTTGGAGGCGTTGCTGACGCAGAGTTTGTTTCGTGAGAGGTCGTTGGTCTGTATATTTCTGAGGCGACTTGTTGAATCGGCTGTTGAGAGTTGGTAGAGATCACCTTGTGTTTCGGAGAGATACTCAGATCCCCGAACAAGAATGAAACTCCGGTGCTGTCAAAGGTGGTTCTCTTCTTCGATGATTCTGTCCGCATTGGCCGGGAGGTGTCTTTAGCCCGGGAAGGAGCTGGATCTTCTCTGGGCGGATGGATGGTGTCGCTAGCCCTCTGACTGCTGGAAGCCGACACACTGTAGACGAACGGCGCCGATATTGCTTCAGGTAACGGCAAGAACGTGTTGGGGGACGAAGTAGGTGGCATGGGGGAAGCATACGGCGGAGACGGGTCGCTTGGTCTGCATTCAGTTGCTTCAACGGTTGAGACCTGGGACATACAAGACCTGACGGATGTTGGCCTTGCATTTCTCGATTCGTTCAGAGGACGCAAGGGTTTCTTGCCACCCAGCATCTCGTTGAGGAGAGCAACATTCTCCCAAGCCACCACCGGCCGCGACTCTGACGTGGTACTTCTTCCTCCGCCAGCCGCACTACTTCCGATGAATGGGGCCGTGGGGGCCAGCCGCCTCAAACAACTCAGCTCGTCAACAACGGCGCTGTGCTGGCGCGATATGAGGGGCTCCTGAGTGCTGAACCCTCGCGAGTCAAAGATCGGCCGCTGGGACTGACCCCTGAACGGTGTGTTTTCTCTGTGTGTCTCCGACCGTAGATCCTCCACCAGTCGTGCAACCTCGAGGAGACTGGCGTTGGCGTTATATATGGTGGCATTGATGCGCTTGAGGATGTTGGGCTTCGACTCGAGCGCTGGAAGGGAGTCGTTTCGGAGCTTGATCAAATCTTGGAGGTCGAAGTGACAGGTGCGCACCAGTTCGATGCATCGGCGGGCAGCAGTGGGGACGTGATCGAGGTTGATGCCGAAAACAAGATGGTTGTACGCAATCGTCAGAGATCCAACACCTTGCTCTGTCTCCATCTTGCTGGTTGCGCTGCGCGCATCGCAGTCGGGGACATTCGAGATGGTTTGATCGCGAGGGGACAGGCAATGTCGGGCGCGCACGAATGGGAAACAGGCGGGGTTCGTGCGCCGCGGGGGAGGGCCCGTATCCGTGGCCGATGTGCGAGACGGGTCATGGACTTCGTGCAGGCCAGCCAGGGCAGGGTTGGGCTTTGTCGTCCCGCCTCAGGACATGCAATCGGATCGCTTCAGGAGGTTGGCTGGTGCTGGGGCCGGGGCCTAGTTGTTGATGATTCGTTTGTCGAGATGGCGAACAACGAGCGGGATGAATTGACAGTGCCCAGCTCCCAACCCCCACCTCGCTCAACCTGCACGGCCCGGCGGTGTCAACGAAGGATCAAGGCAACCAAATTCTTTCAAGCTGGTCAATTGGTGCTGTGACCTGCAGATAATGCGCCGGTTTGCCGCGAGTTGCAGGCTCTGGCCTCCGAGCTGAACGGCAACCATCATATGGTGGAGATTTGCAGCCAATCTTAGGGACTCTTTTCAGAGCCTTGCCTTAGCAAGCATGCAAACAGCCCACTCCGGCAGCAGCTTTGCTTGGCGGCACGCCAGGCACAGTGCGTTGTACGGTGGAGGGACCTCGGGTGATGGAAGTTGGTTTGCAGAGCCTCACTCTCGGACGAGAAGGGACGATCCGCTGTGGACAGGAGAATTCGCTCAGATGTATTAGGCAGCCTGGCAGTGCAGAAAACCTAACTGTCTTGGCGGCATTGCCGCTTGTTTCTCAGACCAGCACAGTTTGCGGTGCAATCACCTGCTTCGGTGCTTGATATGGCGTACCGTCCTTGTCCGTGACCTTGATCAGGCCCGCGCAGACCACGGCGACGCGACCGCCCGTTTGCTGGCTCAGGGCATGCACGAAACGCCACTCGCTGGGCTGCGACAGCAACACATATCCAAACTTTGTCGTCTCGCCGATGACTGCCTGCAGATGGCTCCGTTGCTGGGATCGACTACCCTCGTCGCTCGCCACGAAATACCCCAGGAATGGTTCCAGCGCACCGGCAAGCGCTGCTGCCTGCGGGGCCACGGCTGCGTTTGACGTCGGGAGCGGTGTGCGCTCGCTTCGAGCGGGGTGCAGCAGGAATGCCGACAGCGCGCGCCACTGGTTCAGGGCAAATGATGAGACTGCGGGGTTGACGAGTGTTAGCTGCTGTTTGCATCCCCAAAACAACACTCAGCTGTGGTTGGTACTCACTTTCCGTTTTCTCCCCCGTCTCTCTCTTCGGCATCGATCGCAGGAACGCAGCAAGAGGCGCCGGTAGCATGGACAGCTGGCTCCGCGAACTGACATCGACGCTTGTGAACAAAACCTGCGAAATGACGTGCTGGAGCGCAACCTGGCGTGTGCTCGGCTCCAGAGCGAGTTGCGCGAGTGCGTCTGGCGCCAGACTGTCCCCATTGCCAATGCCGAGCTGTATCAGCGACACGGCGAGGACTCGGGGATCTTCCTGAACAGGGTGAAGGTGGTAGTTGTTCTCGACATGTTGTAGAATCAGTGTTCCTAAGGACCGTAGTTCTGAAGCGATCTCCTTGTCCGGACTGGAGTCGAGAAGGAACATGTCGAGCTGGAATTTCCCCCCGGCGAGGGGCGAAGGGCCCGCAAATAGAGCCTTCGATTCGTCGACAGCACCGTGGCCATCTTCCTCTTTCTGTTTCCTGCGTCGAAGAAAGAAGAAAGCAATGGCAAAGCCGAGGAGGAGACCGGCAATGAGACAGCCAACCGCCGCCCCAGCAATAGCTCCGCCGTTGGCACCCGAGTTGGATGACACACTTTGAGATGAAATTGGGCTTAACCCGCTTGTTGTTTCGTTGCTTGGCGAAGGCGGGGCAATCGTCTTAGGAGTTGCCTGAGTATTAGCCGGTCCTTGCAGGCCGGTCGGTACTGTAAGCCCTTCTCCTCCAACTGGTGTTGGTGATAAAGTGCCAGCCCCCGAGGGTAAGTTCGTGGTCGACATGGCTAGAAAGACGGAGATCAGGTGCGGGAATCCTTCGAGAATCAACGCTGCAATCTGTGATTGAGGAGGAGGGCGTGTGAGGTTTAAGAAGCGCTCCCCGTCCTGCAGCTGCACCATGTCACTGTGTCGATTTGAGCCCATCGCACCGTACAATCCCCGGCCTTGTTGAACTGGAGTAGGTGCAGGCTCCAGGCTTCAACGCCAAGCTGCGCACCATGGAAAAGTGGCGTCCGTTCTGGGATCTAATTGACAAGTCAAGTCCAGGCCGATGAGCGAGGGGGCCATACCCACCTGGCGGCCAGAAAACTCCCATCAGCCAATCTGCATGTCGCGCGTGGCTGGGTGCATGGCTGCAGTGCTGCAGCATGCACTGCAGCAGAAGGTTGCGCACCTAGGTAGCTGGGGGGGCGGGCAGCTGGATTTCCTGCTCCTCTTCCAGCTCATCAAGCAGCTTTGAAGCCCGCGATGTCGAAATGCTAATCTTTCTTTTTGTGGAGTAAAAGAATTGAAGAGCTGCTCTCGTTAGCACCCCTTTCACCAGAATACCTGGAATGCACGCTCCCTGTTGCGTTGAGGAAGACAAGACAAGATGAATAGAGATGATTCACCAGAGATCATGGTCGCTATCGACCTGGGGACCACATATACCGGTGAGCACAAGTCAGCTTCGTGGCATCGTACCTCAATTACTAAAATAAAATTCAGGTGTGGCATGGATGACTCCACGGACACCAATACAGGTCATCAGCGACTGGCCAGGAAGCGGTGACCGTAGTGAGCGCAAGGTCCCCACAACACTGATCTACCACGGCAATGGGGCGCTCTCGTCATGGGGCTTCATGTGCGCTGACGACGACGACTCCATGCCCGGCAAGGTCAAATGCGAGTTCTTCAAGATCTTCATGGATGAGGACACATTGGCCGGAGCCCAGCAACAGGGAGTCTCAGGCGCACCGGCGTCTACCGTGGAAGCCCAGCACTTTGCCACCGACTTCCTCCGGCAGGTGTACCTCCACATCAAGGAGAGTATTGAGACCGAGATTGGACGTCGCCACATGGGAGGCTGGAATGATCTGGGCGTCGAGTTTATCTTCAGTGTGCCAACGACATGGACGAGCATTGGTGTTGTCAACACTTTCAAGGACGTGATTCGCATGGCGGGCTTTGGCACCGACGGGCCGCGACACTCTGCTCAGGTCGATCTCACCGAGGCCGAAGCTGCCGCAGTTGCAACGTTGAAGACCAGCGCTGTAGCCTTCGACATGGGTAGCCTGTTTTTGACTGTCGACGCCGGCGGTGGTACGACTGATCTTGCTCTGATGCAAGTTACGTCGGCGAACCAGCGGATCCCGCAGATGTCGTCAATGCATCCGGTCAGCGGCGTGGGAATAGGGGCCTCGGTTATTGACCGGCTGTTCGTTCGCTTGGTCACGCAAAGATTGGCGGCATACCCCGAGATTGTCTCCGCGCTGCCTCCTGACTACCCAATGCGCCTGTCCCGCAGCCACCAGTTCCGAACACTAAAGCACAAGTTTGGTGAGCGTGCGTACATGCAGCCAATGTTTAAGATACCTATGGATGGTGTCGCACATCATTTCAGTCATCCTGGGGTCGGCATCGAGAATGGCAGAATGCTCTTTACCGTGTAAGTCAACATCACTGATCTTACATGAACTTCGACCAGCTGATAGGAGATATTTCAAAGCCACGAAATCCAGTCGCTCTTCGACCCACAGGTCGAAGGAATTACAAGGAAAATCATCGAGGAGCTCGACTGGCTCAGGGATAACGGCCTGCCCCAACAAGTGGTGAGTGAGCAACCCCAACTACGGGACCAAGGCCCGCACTAACACAGAAAAGCAACACATGATATTATCCGGCGGCCTCGGCAGCTCCCCCTACGTCCGGGATCAGCTCCAACAGCGCTTTATCAACTACCCGCACCCCAACGCCAGCCGCGTGGCCGTCATTCCCTGCAACGACCCCCAACTCGTCGTCGTCCGCGGCCTCCTCCTCGACCGCCAACAAAAATGGCAAACCGGTGGAATCGCCTCCGTCCTCGCCGCTCGCGTCGCCCGCGCCAGCTATGGTATCATTGTGCGCGAGGCATACATGCCCGAGATACACATCAACGAGGAGGTTCGCGACGATCAGTACGAGCCGGGCAAGAAGTGGGCTATGAATCAGATCGAGTGGCTTATCAGGAAGGGCGATACCATCAACCCTAATGTCCCGCTTGTGAAGTCTTTTCAGATTCGGCTTGCAGGCGGGGATTTGACCAGGGCGTGGGACACGAGGATTATTATCTCACATAACGATCCGGGTTTCTTGCCTAGGAGTATGAAGCAAGGTGATTATTCCTCCGATTAGTTCATCCTACAGAGGTATCTCATACATGATGCTGAAAAACTATGCCTATCACAGGCGGCGCGACCCAACTTTGCGAAGTCCGCAGCAACCTCGACGGCGTGAAGCAAGAGGAACTGGTGCATAAGTATAAACGGGGAACGTGTTTCAAGAGGGGATACAAATTCTATGTCTGCCAGTTTGATGTCAGGGTCATCATTGCGCCGGCTGATCTGAGATTTGAGCTGTGGTTTGGGGGACAAAAGTTTTCGGGGAATCACGAGCCGATCTCTATTACTTGGGATGAGCAGGGGACGAAGGTAAAGGGTTGAGTGGTCAAGGCTAGGGGTGCTGGGTTTGTGTGCTGGTAATTTGTAGGCGGCAGAGGTCCCGAGGTAGATTGGGAGTATACTGAAGAGAGGAGACTCATGATTGCTGACGAAACTGGATAGAAATGCCAACGAAGGGAACAAATTCCGGGATTTCCTCGGCCAGGGTTCGAAAATAACGTCGCCTTGCTTGGTAATCACCCTTTTCTTTTCATTACTAGTAGAGTCATTCTTCTGTGAATGATACGTGCCACACCCGCGGGTACAAGATAAGCCACGAACAGTCTTTAGAATAGCTTCCTGCCCGCCGTTCAACTTCGGCATTTCAATACTCGACTCTGCCGCACATCCTGTTTCTTGCGTCTCATCGGAGACCCAGTGCAGAGACGCTATCACCAAGATAGGCATATGGAAAAGTGACAAACTCAAGTTACTGCCAATAACGTTAGCTCAAACACCACCACCCGAGGGGCATGCATGCGACTCCAATCACGTTCGAGCGGCACGAACATGTGGCCACCACCTGGCCCTGTCTCATTTGTCAACATTGTGCTCAACGTCTGGTGTGCAACCACCAACAAACTGCCGGAATGGTGGGCATTCGTCAACAGGAGTCAATGTCACCTAGTAATCGATTCGTGGGATGGGATGGTTCCCAGGTATTTAGAGCCAGTGTGTTGCGGAATCTGCTGTTCTGCTCGAATTTCGAGTTTGTTAAGTTTCTCACTCACTAGCATCTACTCCGTCCTCACCCTGGGTCGTCTCAGGAAGTGCCTTGCTTACCTACCTATACCTATCCCTCTTGATCCGTCATCTGCTTCTCGTCCCGAGTGCAATGGGACCCCCCGCATATTCAAGCTACCACATGTACGATCCCTCCCTCGACCCTCGAGTAGTCCCACAGTTCGCCATGGAAAGAAACCACTCGGGTCTCCTTCCCGACGATTTCATCCCTGGCGATGATGAAGCACCAATGGTGACGGGCTTCGAAAGCCTCAATCTTGGTGACTCGGACGCAACTGCGGGTTCATATCATGCCCGTGCCGAGTACTACAGTGACAATTATGCCACCGCCGACGTCACTGTGCTCGATCCCCAATCACAGACGCTCGAGGAGCGATGGCCCGTCTCGTCCACAGGATTTTCGCGCGAGCAGATCGATGGCATCGTGCTCGAAGCAATCCAGCAGGCCAAGCAATTGATGCCTGACTCGGAATTCTCGCTCATCACGAACCAGGCCATCGACGAGGCGATCGAAGCCTCAAGGGCTGCAAAGGGAGATTCTTCGGACCATGGCTATGCAGAGGCCGAAAGCAGATTAGCAGTGCAGTCCGTTCTAGCCAATGTCGCACGCGCTTATTCCCCGTACTTTTTCGGCCCGCAAGCAGACATCAACACCGTCTCCGAGGCGTTCCGGCAGGCCGCCTGCCAGCTAATGGCACTGAACCCAATGGACGGCCACCACACCGAGGATATCTGCTACTACGCTCTGGTCATGACTTTCGTCGAGGTTGAATCTGAAGCGATGGCCTCGTCGTCGTCCAAGCCGCCCAAACTTGAAGAGCACAAGACATTTGTTTGCCGGGCTCCCGAGTGCAAGAAAAGGGTTTTCGGCCGCTCTGCCGACCTGGATCGACACAACAAGATGATCCACACGAAAGAAACCCGGAAGACGTATCTTTGCGACTACAAGAAGTGCCCGCGGCATAAGGCCGCGTTCTACCGCCAGGACCATTTCAGAGACCACCTGCGGGATCAGCACAAGGAGGACCTCATCCGGCGGTCTGTGAGGCCCGACCAGAATTGGTGGGAAAGCCGCTCCCATCGTGTTCTAAAGGACTGGTGGCGTTGTAATCGGTGCTTGGTACAGCGAGTCGATATTGCGACGAGTGGGTACGTTTGCCCGGTGTGCAGGAAGTCTTGTGAGCCTGAGCGCCAGATGTTTCGGGAGTCTGCTGTGAAGTGTGGATAAGGTTTTCAGATGATGTTTCACTTTGTGCCAATGGTCGTTGTGCGCTGGCCTTTCCAGTTTGGCAGGTACGTTTTCGGTGGGGAACTTGGTTTGTGCTATTTCTCTAAGTTTTCACCTATAATGAGTTCATGATCAACGCAGCTCGCACGGGCAGTCCTTCCTCTGAAATTTCTCGCATCCGTGAGTCTGCTGCCTGCTCTCTGGCAGAGCTTTCCAGCCCATCTGCTCAAAAAGAAAAAGGTCGGCCCTCATTTCTTGTCACCCAGGCCAATCCCCTGGCCGTTGACATACACCCGAAGCAATTTTGTCTCATCTTCGTGCAGCGCAGCAGAGAACTGCTCCCAGAGAGCCGACTCGAAGACGGCCTCGGAAAGGCACACGCTGTACTTGACGCTGACGCGAGACTGCCCGACTCTGCGCCCCTTCGCCATAGATGGCGTCAAAAACGGCCTCGCGGAACTCGAGGGAGAAAAGGCGTATATTTTGCGCCAACAAACACCCAAAAGAGTTAGCGCCTAAGCGGCATTCCAAGCGACGAGGAAGAGATGCGACGTACAGGACGTAATGCTTTTGGTAGACTCTTCATATACGTATTTCTCCGTCACGACGTTTATCATCCGGCTGGACTACCGGGCCCCCTGTAAAGCGGCTTCATGTTGCGGAACATTGACATACCGCAGCGAAGGGAAGTCACGCTGTGTCTCCTGTGCCTGAGCCGCAATGACATGGGGCAGCGGCGTCGGGATTGTGCTGGAGTCGGGGGCGCTTCCGACCGCGCAGTAGAACTCGGGCGAGTTTACGGCGAGTCGAGCTATCTGGTCCGGTGGGACTGACGTCCCTGCCTGGATGGCCTGGACCATTTCGGTGATCGACAGGAAGGGCATGGTCGAGGAGAGAAAAATTGTAAGTGATGGAACGATGAGGACTGATGCGCATTTCTTGGGTGGGCAAACGAGCGACAAAGGAGTAGGAGGGGGGAGCAATGAGCAGAGGACCTAGGAGGGGGAGTCGGCGGGTGCCTTATTTAGGTAGGTAGGTCAGCCGTCTCGTTTCTTTGCTGCAGGATCGGGGTACGTGAGCTCGGCAACGGATTTATCTGCGTGGAGCACACATGATGCGAGTAGGCTGGGAATGTCCGGGCATGCGCTTCTTCGGCTAGGAGAGAATTTGATGCCATCTGACAGGCACGGTCTAGTCAAGGTAGGCACCTAAGGCAAGTTGGGACTCTGCAATCACTTTTCCAATCTCGACTGCTACGCCCGTTTGATCTACATCCGCAGGCCCCTGAGAGCCGACCCAGCGCCCTCCCAACAACTAGTTCGCAGCCGGGTTGATGGGAGCAGGGAACTTTATCTTGCCGTACTGCTTGAAGGTGGCGCCGGTAACCTGCTGGAAGATTGCCTCCAGCTGGGGCTTGGCGGCCAGCCATCTGTTGACGTTGAGGTCGATGTTGATGACAACGTAGGCCACGGGGAATGACGAGCAGGACACCGACCTCGACGGACGGGTCAACAAGCGGTCGTTGGGAGCCAAAGCCTCAGCCAAGAACAGACTCAAGCCCGACCTTGTAGCCCCCGGCACGGCCATCCTTTCAGCTCGGTCGCGCAGCAAAAAGCTCGTCAGCGGCATCGACCAAACCGGTGTTTCGGGCGACGACCGCTACTAGTACCTCTCGGGCACGAGCATGGCTACGCCTCTGGTGGCCGGGTGCTGCGCCGTGGTGCGCGAGGCTTTGCTTGCGAATGGCTACCGGGATGTGAAGGAGGAAGCCGCGTCCAGTGTCAGCAGCGAGGTCGGTGGGTACCCGCCATCGTCAATCCTACCGTGTCGCTGATCAAGGCCCTGCCTATCAACGGTGCCATGCCTGTCAAGGGGCAGTACGTTCCAGACGACCTGGGACACGGGCCTAACCCCCACTCTGGCTTTATAAGTTACCCAAGTGCTAGGTTTAAACCGCTGCGAGGAAAATCTGGAAGAAAAGGGCTAACACCAGACCACTAAGAGGCGTGTAAACGTCGGCGAGACTCTCGCCATGGTTGAGCCGGAGGTCCTGGGTATGGGGGGGGGGGGGTATGTTTTCGGCTCCATTGCCGGGGAGAAGGAGGAGCCGTTTTTGGTGCGCATCCCAGTCCCAAGTCTAGCATCCTTGTCAGATTCAGCGGGAAAAGAGGGCCTGGGTTTATCGCTCAAGGTCACCATGGCCTACGACGATCTCCCAGGCCCGTCGCTCGCTAACGACCTCAACCTCGTGGTCCTCTCAGGAGACGGCACGAAGGAGCGCCACGGGAATCAAGGCGACCAGGAGTTCCATGCCAGTTCTGAAAAGTCATTTGACCGCAGGAATAACGTGAAGCAGGTCGTTTGGCCACAAGTGACCGGAGATAGCGTGCAGGTGCTGGTGAAGCCTTACCGCATGATGTTGTCCGATGTACCGTTTGCGTACGCTTGGAAATTTTCTCAAGAATAGATAGAGTCGGGTGGCCTAGCACGGTGTTGGATACAGCGGTAGAAGATGGCTTATGAGATTTCATTGTGAGAATGTCTATTTGCATCGAAGTTTGAGAGTGAAATGCAGTCGAGAAACCCTTGAACACCTCAAAACTAGAACAAAAAGGCCGTATTTGCATTGTCAGGTGTTATTCGAATTCTGACATGACGTATCGGTGTAATGGAGGCAACGTCCCCGTGTACTGTAGCCCCCTGATTTGAGCCAACCGGACACGACGGTGTTCTTTGCCGCGGGAAGAACACCAAACCTCTACTGGCGGGTTAACGGCCGAGACGACCGCCGCGCCCAGAACCACCGGGTCCGAGAAGCCTCCCCGACCCGTTCTGTCCCCGCTCAGCTTGCTCAATGGAGGGCGCAGACGAGTAGCCTCCGCCGGGCCCCACCTGGCTAAGGCTCATACCCTGCTGAAGTTTGTCCTTAAGCTTGTCCTTCAACGACTTCTTCGGCGGGCGATCATCGACCCATTCTCGGCTCCCGCAGGTCTTGATCCGGTAGTGGCCGAGGTACATGAAGATAGCCAGCACGATGTACTCGGGCACTAGCGCCATTAGCGCAAATGCGGTGGCGGACCCGAACAAAGGACTCCACATGGAGGTAGTGATGTTGTTGCCGGACGCCTCGAAGACGCTGATGATCCCGTAGGCTGTGCGCAGGGCTAGCGGGGGCGCGGCAAGGAGCATCCAGCGGAGGTACTGTTCGGCGTGTCAGTATCAGTATCATGCACGAAGAATTCGGAAGGGTGTCGTATGAACGCACAGTAAGGTGATCCTGACGGATGTGGCTTCCTGCAGCGAAGTAGAGATACCCGCAAATTAGAGTCAGGATCACAAAAACGGCGAGGAACTCGAAGTATGCGATTTTGGACAGCTTCGTCTGTGACTCGGCTCCCCCCGGCTTGCCCGCCATGCCTCCTGCTGTGCCCAGTAGCCCGGCAGCTACGAGGATAAGAATACCGCAGATCTTCTGGATTTTCTTGAGGCGCTCGTCTTCGGGGAAGTTGGCGGTCGAGCTGTGTGGGTAGTCAGTTAGCAAGAGCATCGAATACATGGAAGCTCTCACGGACGGCCGAGGGGAGCACGGACACCAGGGCCGACAAGCGGTTGAACGCCGTCAGCAGTGGGACGAGGCCAATGTTGAGGAGCACATAGGTGGCCTTGATCAAGGTGATATTGGTGCGGTCCTGTTCGTAGGCGATTACGAGGCCTCCACCGGCGAGCCGTACTGGGACTCAAACGTTAGCCACTGCCAATGGACCGGTGCCGATGCTGGATAAATTTTTGACTCACCTAAGGCAAAGGCCATGACAGGGTACCAGACCATCTTGGGTCCATATTTCCAGCAACGAATGCCAATGTAGAAGATGTAGACGACCGCAGGGACGTAGAAGACGATTTGGGCGATGCCCGCCGCAGTGTGTTCGTTCATGGCTCAGGGTAGTCCGGTGGATATCGTGCGAGGCGAGCGATTGAGGCCGACGGGTCGGGAGAGACAGCGAAGAAGATGTCGATCCAAGACCAGGCCAAGACGACGAGATGTTGGTCCTCGCGGGACCTTTAAGGTACGCATCCTGTTGGGTTCCCTCCCATGGGCCCTTGCCGGACTGCCTATAGCAATCCGACTATTCTCGCGGATTCAGACCGAAAAGAGTATCTGCCGGACGTCAGGCATGCAGAGATGCGCAGAGATGCGCGTCCTCGTTGTGTCGTGGACCTCGTTTGGCGTTATACGCTACGCCGCATCAGCCGCGCCTCAGGGGCCCCTGCCCTGTTCCTTTTCCCGTCTGCCCCACATGGCGCCCCACATGGTTCGTGGTTTTCTCGCGGATTGTCGACTAAACGGGCTTAGCGCCACCCATGCCTAAATGCTTCTTTCGATGCGCGTTTCGCGGACCAACTCACTCAACGTCACTCAACAGCCCCTGTGCCGCATGCCTCTTATAGGCGAGACGACGACGACAACGACGACAGATCGATTGTCTCCTAGATTAGCGCGGCGCATCAGTCATCACCGCGTGACGGGCCTTAGATGCAAAGCGAGAACAACCGGAAGTTCCCCGTCGGGCTGCTCAGGTGGGATCTTGCGCCCGATCACCCATTGGTCGTCACGCAACGTTGAAATAGGGGCAGATAAAATCCATGGACCTTATCGAAGTCTTCTCGTATCTGAGTTCCCTTTCGTACAATTACATCACAGACGTTCGTCGCATCGTTAGAAGATCAACCAACTCCCATCCCCTGAACATATTCCCTCTCTGACTGTCTCCTCTACGCAATACGGGGGACCGAGATGAAGTACGGCCAGTTGAACAGTCAGCATCTCAATACTCTTTGCGGCTCTGGTTGGTGCAGTTGATACGGCCGGAGCCAACATCACCAGTTTGCTGGCAATCCAGGTTCACGAGCGGGTTGGGCCTCCCCTTGCACCTGTGGCCCCGCGGAGTCCCATTCCATTGTGCAATAACACTGTGGGGGCCGGCAGAAAGAAGGGGATTGGCCCAGCGCGCCACGTGACTTCAGACGACGCCCGCCACATGCGCCTGTTCGTTTGAACGTCAGGCTCCCCAGCGCAACCGCCAAATCTATCCCACTGCCAAACTCCCTCGTTCTAATTCACAGTCTCCACTTTCGTAACTTTTGCCTTATAAACCCCAGTAATGGATCCCTCAGCTCGCCTGAACACTTCATATACGTACACGCCACTTGGAGAGGACTTCTTTCGGGTTATCGAGATTGCAGCCGTTGAGCCCATCATCCATGTCCGCCTCGTCGAGCATCCCGACGACAATCCGCACATCTATTACGCCTTATCCTACGCATGGGGGACGGGTCCAAACACCGAGATCATCAGTTGCGACGGCGCTGATTTCAAGATCACGGCCCATCTCCGCGATGGCCTCCGCAGTATCTACAAAGCCCTTGGCTGCACTAGACTCTGGGTAGACGCCATTTGCATCGACCAAACCTCCGACTCGGAGAAGAAGACCCAGGTGGCCAAGATGCATCGCATCTACCAACGAGCGGCTGGGGTCTACGTCTGGATGGGAACCGCCGAGAGCCGAAGTGACGATGTCATCGACGCATTCAACGCCGTCAAAATCCCAAACCGCCCCCCGCTCTCGCGGGAAGAGGTGTTTGAAAGAGTCGTGCATCTCAAGTCAGGCGCCAACAAGCTCTTTGCAATCGAGCTCTTTGAGCCCATGGCTGCCCTCAGCCGACGGTCTTGGTTTAGAAGGCTGTGGATTGCGCAAGAGTACTTTTATGGGAAGTCGGTTCGGATTGCTTGCGGCGAGAAGGTATTGGATGCAGAAAAGCTCGTCAGGGTGGTTCGGAACATGTCCATCTATTCGTTCGGTGGCGTGGAGCCGGACATCGCCGAACAGGATGACTTATTTGGCGGATACCATGCTTTGATTGCGCTCGACAGCCTCAAGGACGCACAGCGATCCGGAAAGGCCCTCAGCTTCTTCGATTTTGTCATGCTCGGGCGGAACAGATTTGCAAAAGAGCCTGTTGACAGAATCTACGCCGCATTCGGCATGGCTGAGGGCATAGACCGAGTCTACCGGGACAAGATCGCTATCGACTACTCGCCAGAGGCAAGAGAGAACTATTGGCGCCTGTATACCCGGTTCGGAAAGATTGCGCTCCTTCACGAGCCCAAACTGCGTCTCCTCAGCCTCATAAGCTCTGAGCAGCGGCCCCAGAAGCTTCCTTCCTGGTGTCCTAACCTGAACTCCTCGCACAACATGACCCTGATCGACAACACAGGCGTCTACTCCGCCGGTTGGCCGTGGAAGGAGCATCTGGCTGGCGACACGTGTAAGCAGCACGCTGGATTCAAAGGGAACGACAAATCCCACGTATCCTTGTCATTGGACTCGGGTTCTGACACTGTGTCCTTCGTTGGCGTCGAAATCGGCCGCATATCGGCCGCATCAGAGCCACGGCACTGGGATGCCAACGTCAATACCGAGGAACTTGATAGCATTCAAGAGCTCGCACGTTCGATGCTCGTCTGGATGGAGGAATCGGAGGCATTCTGCAAAAAGCACGGGAGATATGAGTGCAACCCTGTCACCGGTAGGACCGCATGGGCCGAGATTCTGTGCGGAGCAACCTGTGAAGCTCGACGACGGAAGAGTGGGACGCATTCCGAGGACCCAACCGCTTCTAGCACGGCTGATATGGATGGACAGTATAGGAGCGGGAAAGACGATGCGACAGATCTTCCCCCTTCCAAGGCGCCTATCGATGCTGCTGTCATGGCAGATGACGACGTGGATGCGTCTGAGGACGTGAAGGCTACCCCGAAAACACCAGATGGCCACGCAACCGAGCCAGATCCTACACCTACCGAAACCGAGACCCGAGACGTGTTCGACGACTTTGTGAAACAAACCCTTCTCGGTCTTTCCCTTCTCCACAATACCACCAAGAATAGCACCTTCGGTTTGTCAGTAATACAAGACTTTGGCCTACTCTATGCATGGATCCTCACAACAGACGAGCTGTGGAACTCACGTGTCCTCTTTGCGACCGATACTGGATATCTCGGTTTTGCTTCGGAGCATCTTAAGATTGACGATCGGGTGTGCGTCTTTTACGGTGGGCCAACTCTATACGTCTTACGGAACGATGGTAGTAGTTGTCGGTTTGTTGCTGACGCGTATGTATCGGACATGATGGACGGGCAGGTTTTCGAGCTTCTAGACAACGGGGAGCTGAAGGAGGAGGTTTTCACAGTATCATAGGCTCGAAAGGGTGATTTCCTGTGTTTCTCCGATTCGCCCCTATATACATTATTCTACATTGTAGAAGGCCTTCCTCACTCTTGCCTATGGCCTTCGTTTCCATGACTACCGAGTCGCTGGGCTATTGATACCGCATAACGCTTCATCTAATTCATGGCCGATAGGCTTACCTTCTTGGGGATGTTGTAGAGCCCCGTTCGCGGCGAGGTGGGGCATACACGACAACGGGTGGCGCAAACCGCAAGCGGCAAAAGTTTCGACAGCCGCCTTTTCGTGATTAATTGAAAATCTTGGACTTTGCTGCATAAGCGAGAGGTACTGCTGGATAGGTAGCGGTTCTGGACTGGAAGGTACCTGGACCGTAAGCAGTTGAAGGATGCTCTAGTGCAAGCAAGCCCAAGGTAGTATCATCCTGCTGTTAGATGGCTTTTACGGGAAATTGACTTACGGTTCTACGGCAAGATGAGATTAGCATATACACTGGTGGAGCAGAAGAAGGAAAGGGAGCAGAATCGCGATGTTATGTTAGCTATCTGCCTGGAGAAGCGAGTGGAATGGCGGTGCCTCCGCTGTGGCAATAAGTCACCTTCTTGACCACAACACCACCCAAGCCGTGGGCGACAAAGATTAACAGCTGCGCTCGTAATGACGGGCCCTCATCACCCGCTTCCAAGCGGGCGGCAACCAGCTGATTGAGCAGGTCTCGCGCAAAGTTGGCCAACGTCATCTTGGAGGCGCTGAATGCGATAGCTGAATTGTACCCGAAGGAGAATATCCGGGCTCCGGAGAAATGCTGCGGGAGGAAGTCCTGGAGTCATAGAGCGCCGTTCGACTTGGACGTCCATATCTATCTCGGGTCGCCATCGAGTCCGTGAACAGCAATAAGGCTGAGCGAGTACGATACCTAGGTATCAGCCATCTGAATTGTCATATAGTCCTGTTAGCCTGCCGAGTTGAAAAGGACGCATTTGAACTTTTTTGAAATTAGAGTCTGATTTTGCACAGCCTGGTGCTTTCCGGGAGCCAATGGCAGCGGCGGCTCGATCCGAAACAGGCCGTGCCTGCCAAGGTCGCTACTTTCCCCCGCACTCGCAGCTGGCAGTAACCAATTCGGGGAGAACACGCGCTTTAGACGATGCTTAAAGCTGCGCAGGCTACCACTCAGTACTTCGGGTTTCAACATGATTTCCCGGTCACGTCAAGGCGAATGTCTTTACTGTTGCGAGATCTCAGCCAGGCTCTGGACTGAGCCATCATTTATTATTATTCAGGCTACACAGTAAGCGCGCACGCCCACGCTTGCAACTCCCCGTCACGGATGTCGCGCTCAGCCGCCGCCGACACCTGCAGGTCGGCAAGAGCCATCCCCGGCCATGTGCGTTCTTCGACGAATCACAGTTTAGTGCATAATCGCTATGAACTGATGTTTGGGCGCCACGTTGGGGTCTCGACTCCCTCTTCACATTCTTCTGAGCTCACCGCCTGAATCCAGCAGCAAACCAGTACTAATTTGGTTAGGCAAGGTAGGCATGGCTAACGCCTCTCGCGCGGTTCCACCAAAGAACTAATTAGTTCAGGACACCTAGGTGCGCGACTGCGTGGATTGTGGAGAGCTGAGCGTGATGAGCAATTGAGTCAGCAGCCTAAGGGGAAAGGGACGCTCAGCAGCATCAGCCTCCACAGTGTCTCAAATAGAAGGCTACCTATGAACAGCGATTCCACCAAATAACTAGGTATCGCGGCGTTATGAATCAAATGAGACGCACCTCATCTCGGCTCATCGAATTTCTAAAGTCAGGCCACTAAGGTTCGTGGCTACTTGGGGGCGCCCAGTAATAATTCTGCATTAAGCGCCACGTTTGTCCTCAATTGTGGAGAGTCGACTGAGTCGGCAGCATAAGGGGGAAAGGGAAGTTCAGCAAGTATCAGCTCCACAGTATCTCAAAGCCTTGTACAAAGTTCAAAAGCGTCCGAGATTCTCTCTCGGGTCCTGAGCGCTATTGTTCACTGCTGCGATTAGACTACTATGGAGCATTTCAGACTTCAGAACATAGCTTGCAGATGCTCGCTGTACAGCCTATTCACTAACATAATAGGCACCTGGTAACATAACCAAGGCATCCGCTATTCTGGAAACGGAGATAACTATCGGCGGGGCAGGGCAAACGCCAAATAGGGCTGAGGCGAGCCTGCATTCGTCGACATTCCCGAATTTCCACGCAGCTGCGGCGGTGGCGTTCCGCTGCAACCACCAGCGTGCAACAGAATGAAGTGCTAGCGATAGGTGGCTTTCAGATGGGCTCTCTGCTCTGTGTTGGGACTTCTTTCGACATTTTCTAATTGTTATTTAGTGATCAACCCCCCAGCACCCCTCTTGGAGTTTCATAGCCGAGTCCTTTTTTTGGTAGCTTCCAATCGAGGGATACCTATCCATCGCATAATATGTCGCACCTAATGAGTTCCGTCTTCGGGGCTGCTCCGAACAACTCGACCCCGGTATGGCATCCTGAGCCAATTACTCGAGGATCTTTCAACATCTTGTCAACCTGCGTCCTCACTCTTATTGCTTGCCTCTGGACCGCGGTACATCTCAATGTACCCAAGGCGCCCCGCGATGACGCTCTCGGAAACTCCAATACGGCGGGAATACTTGGCCAATGGTTCAGGAAAAATCGAAATCTTTGGCGAAAATGCTCTTGGGTAGTACTCGGCATCTTGGCCCCAGAAGTTGGTAAGGAGTTCCTTCATATTTTTAGTTTGTTTCCCACGCTCAAAACTGGGGCTGACAAGGCTGTAAGTGGCATATGCTGCCTTCGTACAACATGATGAAGCGAGGAAGCTATTTGAGGACGTTAACGCAGCACTTCACCCAGGACTAGTACGCCCACCAAGATTTCACTGGCTACGAAAAGTTATGTGCTGGCAAAACCAGGAGAAAGACGGTGTGAGCAATTTACAATTCCGATTCCGCTGTATAACCGTACCCCATTATTCTTAGCACCCATCTCTAACGCTCTCATACCGGTACACAGTCGGACACTGAGGATACCCAGCCAGAACAACGAGGCGTCATCTGGGAGCCATCCCACGGATACTACGCATCCATGGGGGGCTTTGCCTTCGAAGCGTGCAAGGATGCCAGCCTCCCCCAGAAATGCCGAGCAACCATCACGCCTTCCGGAACCCAGTTCCTCGCAACCTTTGCACCGCAGCTGATCCCCCAGATCCGGCCCGAAGAGATCAAAGACAAGAGCAAAGAAGACGGGTTCGCCAAATTCCTCCGCTGCGCGCAAATCGCCTGGTTCTGCCTGCATGTCGTCACTCGGATGAGCCAAGGACTGCCGCTAAGCCTGCTCGAGCTGAACACCTCCGCCCACGTCATGTGCGCCCTCTTCATCTACACGCGCTGGTGGAACAAGCCATGGAATATCACGTACCCGTCACTAGCCCCTGCGGGGGAGGAAGCCCTGCAGATGCGGTGTCTGCTTGATCTAGCCAGCTCGTACCACATCTCCCCAGACGTTTGTAGTGCGAACCGCGGTTCTTTCCAGCGCCCCGCGTTACATGAAGGCAAAATATGCCTCAGTTACCGATGGGGGGTGCAGGACGGCCTGTCGAACGCCATAGGCCAGACGACACTCAGGCCCTCGCCAGAAGGCAGCCGACCTACGGCTAGCCGGCCGCCTCGACGCCTGCCCGCGCTAGGCAACTGCCCCTTCTTCCCCAAATCTGGCTTTTTCGGCCGATACAAGCCCCCCCAGGCGCAGTGGGACGCTCGCCAAACCGCCCGAGAGTCGGTAAGCCGCCTGTCCGTTGGCAGCCAGTTAAACCACCTCCGCCTCGAAGCGGTGCCCGTCAACCTGTGCGAGGAGCCCGACGCGGCAAAGCGATATATCGACCTCAGCCCCGCCGAGATCTGTGCGTGGACTCAGGCGTCCAAGGCGCTGGACCGCTGGGTTCCCGTCGAGCAGCTCAACAGCGCCGCGTTCAAACGCATCATCAGCGAGCCCGGCGTGGTGGGGCGCGTGAAGAACTGGCCGTCTAGAGCACGAGGAGGGGCCGCGCAGAGCTGTGCTGAGGGCGTAGATTCTCAGATCATCTTTTATGCTGTCGCGTCCGCGCTGTATGGTGGGCTGCATTTGTGGGCTTGGGATGCCTACTTTCCCGACGTCGCTGAGTCGTGGGCATGGAGGATCTCAGCACTGTCCATCGCCAGCCTCGGGCCGGCACTCTGGCTCGGCAACTTGATGGCGTTGGTGGCAACCTGCACGACTAGAAAGGATAGCGGCCAGGTTCTGCATATATTGTGCCAGGGGATCGGCTTGATGGGGCGGGGTTTCAGTACTTGCTTCGCCATCGTGTCTACGCTTGGGAGGCTGTATATTGTAGTTGCCTGCTTCATGAACCTCGTTCATCTTTCGGATTCGGCGTTTGAGGTGCAGGAGTGGGCGAAGAGCTTGCCTCACGCAAGTTAAATACCAGGTACCTAATCAGAGCATAATATTATAAGTAATAAATAATAGGTGTCTACAAGTTGCCTAATAAAAAACACCTTGGGTATATGAGACCATTATGGGCACTTGAATATTGCCATTCCCGTTCGTAGTCCTGGACCACGGTGAGCTGTGGCTGATTTGGCCTGAGCTCTTCCTGATTTTCTGAGCTAGCGGCCCCTGCAGAGCCCGAGCAGTTGGATGCAATCTTCCGGATCAGCTCTAGAGGGAGGCGCGTGGCGAACACATCCATGGTGTCGCTATCTCTGCCGCGTCCGGGTTCCATGATCAAGATTGGGGAAGAGGGAAAGCGGTGAAGGGCCATCCCGAGTCAATGGAGGCAACATGTCGCATCCTGCGCCCCTTTTTGCGCACATCAACCCAATGATTGGCTGCCGCCCGGCTTGCTGGCGATCCAAGGCACTAACGAATCTATTTCGTTTGGCGAACTGCATAGATTTCCGTGGCTAATGCCTCGAGGATGGGGGCTGTCTCAGCGAGGGACCCTGTGGTGAAGACGAAAACGTGGTTGAGGATTTTGACACACTTTCGCATCTTCCTCCCTCACCATGGTGGGGTTTCAAGTTGGCTTGCCGAGTGGACATCGGTCCCAGGCACTAGCTGGGCCGCAGGCCGAAAAGTCAACTAAAAAGATCGGCAGTAAATAACTTCCACTCCTGGACAGTCAACATTTCCCGCCACACATCCTGCGGCCGGGCCCACGAACACCAGCACATCATCCACTCGCCTGGGCTTCACCTCTACACTTCCCACGGGAATCATGCGACGCGGCGAATTGCGTCAGCAGAGCAGTCTCAGACATGCATTTTGCGGTGCTAGTAGTGATATTGGGCCTTATTTGGCAGCGATCTCCACCGACGACTAAAACGGCAACGAGGCGCCGGAAGCGCGCAGCTGTCTGCAAGAGTTTTTTTTCCGTCAAGCAGGCCCTCCTCGCTCCTCTTTCAGCGCACGTGTAACACATAGTTATTAAAAGGCTCTGGAAGCCGCTGGAACTGACCACTAGTATTTTTTTAATGGTCGCTATTTAAGTTGCTATTAACTCTAATTATAAGAAGAGTTCTCTGGCAGAGACAAGGAGGTTGGGAGGCCGATGCAGGAGTTGAGCATTCCAGGCGTCACATGGTCACAGCTGGGCAGCAGTCAGATCCATCGAGTTCATGATGTCAGTGCACAGGGCAAGTGGGGCTTGATTGCTTGCCGATAGCATCTGATGGTTCCACATGGAGCAATTGCGGTTTATCTTGGTGATGTTGCTCTGGAGAAGCACTCTATTTATGTGGAACAATATGGATATAGTCGCTGTTACTAAATGCTAGTATCAGTGGATTCACTTTGAGAATGTCTATTTGCACTATAGAAATCTGCCTATTTGCACTATAAAAAATTTCCGCCCACATATAACCCTAACCCTTGCCTCGCCCACCCCCGAACCACCCTCACGGTCGCGCACCAACAAAGCGATTCAATTGAAATGAGCGCAAATAACGCAGCAAAGGCTAAAACTATCGATTCCGCAGTATAATCTCAATTGGTTACGTACAATTAATTGCTTACTAAGCCGTTCCGGCGCCTCCTGATTGGCCAATACTAGGGGGGTCCCTGCGACCGTAGGGGCCGACTTCCACGCGCTGGCTTTAAGATCCCTGCAGTTGTCAATGCCCTCAGGCTTCCAGATGTTATTCTCGGGCCTCCCCTGGCCACGCCACTATTCCCACGGCCTCCGTGGGGGTTAGGACTACCTCAAGAGGCGTTACTAAACACCATAATAGAGTCCCCATCACTAGAAACTGTCGTCTGGCTGCCCTCAAGCCTCACACCCTCCCATTAGGACCTATTCCGCTGTATAGATACCCTAACTGTACCACGGTGCACCCCAGTGGCCTGACTACGTCTGGGAGCAGAAGCGGCCCTGCCGCCTCGGCTTCCGCAGCCCCTAATAGGCTAGCTAGTAGTAACCTTAATCGTTTCCACTACCTAAGTGGCTGGAATAACCTCCTTAACATCCTAGCTGCCCTGTAAGGGCGGCTAAGTCAGTATAGGGGCGTTCTGTTAATTAGTAAACGCTGTGGAGCCTTAAGGTCTACCCTAAAGAGCCTTCACGTAATTAAACTCTTAGTATTGAAGGTATTAATCTTTGTCAGCGAGACTTTTAACTAACCACTAGTATAGATGGAAATCTTCCTTAACTATAAGTAATTACTTAGCTTTATAACAGTTAAAAAGGGTATAGTTACAGGGTATTCTGTACTAGGTAATGAACTGGCTAGTATAGTCCTTTAAAGGGGTCGGTTCTAGATAAGTCTTTATCGGAATAGCTCCCTTCACGATCCTGTACTGCCGAACTATAAAGCTCAATGCTCTTTTTAAAATAAGAGTAAGTGTCTTTCCAAGCTATTCTTAACTACGGTAGTCAGTCATAATAGTGTTTTACTCCTTAAAGGTCGATTCTCAGATACGCTCCTTTATTATCTTGACTATACAGCATAACTACCAGATAACAGATAAAACGGTACTGTTACCGTTTACTATAAAGCTTTTAAGGTAGCGGTTAACGGATTCCACTAACGATATTGTTCTTTAACCGAAATTCTCCAGCTTATTAATGTAACAGGAGGCCTATTACTTAGCTAAAGACAGCCAGTTAGCTTTAAAGTAGTGGATAATCTCTATTTAAAGGGAGAAGAAAGCCTTAAGCTTAGACCACGTAACGTGAAAGTCCTCAACCGTATATGTATATATAACAGCCTCCTAAAGCTTATAGATATCATTCATCAAGTACTCTACAGCCTCAAGGACTACCCTAAGCTTACTATAAAGAGGCCGGCCTCCACAATTAATAACACGCTATTCCTAGGCGTAATTAAGATCGTCTCCATTATCGGCTTCATTCTAAGAAGGAGGGAGGCCTATAACGTTAATAACAGCAGCTATAACGGCCTTATTCCATTTCTGTTTAATGTGTAAAGCGGCATTCTTGTTTAAGTGGAAGATATAGATCTGTAGCTTTACCAGAGGGTAAACCCTCATAATTACAGCCCTTATAACCTTATTATAATCTATAATAGTAACTCCAGGGTATTTAACCTCAATTAAGCCACAGAGATGGTTAACCTAATCTATTAATTAATTAAAGCCCTCCTACTTTTCGTTATTAATAAAGCCAAATCCACACAAAAAAGCCATCCCCAGGTTATTCAGCCTAATAACCTAAAAGAAGGCCAGCCCCTTATCGTTAGTTTTATACGTGTTATCGTATATCTGGACCTATAGATTCTAAACCCATTACTTCTTACACCACTCGTATAACCAAAACAGGCCCTCTAGCTTCTTAAGATCGTCCTTACTGCTACTCGATAAGTTCTTCTCCCACTTAACGTAGTAAGAAACGCCCTTATCGTTAAGCAGCTTTATCGTGGCCTAAAAGGGAGTATACCCGGCTAAGGCAGCCTTTCAGAGCTTAAAGCGGTAATTCCAAAGCTGTCTCATAGTAAAGATGTCGTCTGGAAAGTGCTCGCAGAGGCTAACGGCAAGCTCACGGTTTAAGATACCAGGGCAGTCAGTATAAGAGGCTATAAAGGCCTTAAGTTCAACCCTAAGTATAAGTCTAGAATTAAAGCTATCACCAACGTGGTTAATGTAGCTCTCGCAGCCTTCCTTAAGCTTAAATGTCCACTTTCGGCCGTTACGTTTCAGGGCTTTAACACTGGCTTTCCAGGGGCAGCCTAGCTTTATAGATGATGTGTGGCAAGAGCGAGCGATCGAGGGCCTAGAAGCCCCCCTTTAGCAAGCGAAATCAACGTATATAGGCCCAAAACTATCTAGATGGTTGGCAGAGCGAACCTTGACCACACAGAAGCCGGCTAAGGCTGCAAATTCGCGTAAATTAAGCTTAATATCAGCGAGGGAGCCATATTATTCGGCAGAGAGCTTATAGTAGAGGGGTGGGTTAGATAGAGCCTTAGGGGGAGCGCTGGGATCAACGTCATCGCACTCGGCATCGTTTTCTTCGTCGGAATCAATCGTAATGATGGTCGCATTCGGATCGGGCTCAGGACCGATGCGCGCCTCGCGCGCCGGGTCAATCTCAGGCATCTACGCACCAAATTAGCCAGGAAAACCGGGTAGAATTGCCATACGTACCTTTGCGACGATGGAAATCGTGAATCTAGAGCGAGAGAGCGATTGTTAATGGGGAGGAATTAATGCGTGGAATGAAGATTCTATTGAGGAGCTTTTGTCTGATGATGTGGGGCATGTGGGCGGGCAAGGGTTAGGGTTTTATGTGGGCGGAAATTTTTTATAGTGCAAATAGGCAGATTCTTATAGTGCAAATAGACATTCTCTTCACTTTTGCAGCGTTTTGGTGCAGCGGTCTAGTTCGACAATTTACTTGTAGCCAAGGGGCCGAAACTACGTTGGCGAAGATCTGGCAGTGGGGCGTGCCATTCACTCCAACAGAGTTCCGTGCGTTCTCAGCCCCGTTACCCTACCAGCAGCTAAACAACGGTGGAGCCTTGACGGCCCTTATGGTCTGTCATGTCAGTTGATAAGGTGGGGGTAAAAAGTGCAGACATATGGCTTTACTAAATTTCCTTTTCCGTGGGCAGCCCGGAGCCGGGGTTAGGTTGTGGCTGATTTCTCCTGAGCCTTCCCTGATTATTCGTAAGGTTGCCTCAAAATTTCGGGTATCAAGGGCGACCTACGGCCTCTTCATGACCTGATGTTATGTTTCCACACAGTTCAGGCTTGGGCGGGATTGGACAGGATTCCAAGTTTCGAACCAGTAACCTTTCTGCAGCCAATCATCACCTGAAAGGCGCCAAAAGGATCGCGCTAAAACGCACAGCGGCGGCGTCGCGGCCAAATTTTGAGGAATCAAGTAGCCCCAGAACAGCCTCGCTTACATACTGCCCTGGAATTGTTAGTGCTGTCAGGGGCATCTGGCTGCAGGGCTCGGTCCCTCACCGCTGCTAGCGCTGACAGTTTTGAACTCCCAACCACTGCCTGGCGATTGCACAGAACCGGGGGGTTGGCTGTCGCGCGCCCACGCTGCACGGATGCTGCGCGCACAGCCTCAAAGTCCGGGCCGCTTGCAAGGTCCGGTTTGGAATCACGGAGATTTCAGAATGGCATCGACTGTTGGCAGGACCAACGGTGAGCAAGAAAATAATAATATATAGCCCCTCCTAATCTTGTGCTCTTCGATTACACTAGAAACCAACTCAGGACAAACACAATCACCCAACCTCATAACCAACAACCCAACACTTCAAATCGACTCTTCTCTCCCCTCCAATTACCCACCAAGAAAAAATGGCCGCCGCAGCAACCGCCTTCTTTAACAAAATCTTCCGCCGCAAGAAGCCTGCCCCCCTCGTCTGCTCTGTCGGTCTCGACGCCTCCGACGAACACGACCACGACCACGAGCAACCCCCTCACCAGCATACGGCAGCATGCTTCCTCCCCTTCGAGCCGCTCGCCATCCTCGAGTTCTTCCAGTCCCAAGGATGCGCCGCGTGCCCGCCCGCCATCCCGGCCATCCTCGAGGGCGCCGCGCAGCAGGGACCCAATGTGCTCCTGCTGTCGTACAACGTCACGCTGTTCGACCACTTGGGCTGGAAAGACACCCTTGCCGATGGGCGTCTGGGCGATTTGAGACAGCGTGCATATGCCAGAAAATGGGGAAGAAAAGATTTGTACACGCCCATGGTGGTGGGGAACGGTGGTGTTGATGGTCCCGGCGCGGGAGGGAAGGGGGAGATCGAGGGGATTGTTGCGCGGTCGCGGGCCGGGAATGGGGAGCTGGGGTGGACCGTCTATCTCGACATCAACGATCAAGATAGTGCTGTGAGGATCGATTCGGACAGAGTCGGGATGTTTGAGGGTGACGGAGGAGAGGTGTTTGAGGTTGTGATGGCTGTGTACGACCCGCGGCCGCAGACAGTCAAGGTCAAGAGCGGTACCAATAAGGGGAAGAAGCTGGAGCATCGGAATGTTGTGACAGAGCTGGTGAGAGTTGGTGAGTGGAGGGGCGGGAATGTGACGCTGCCGCTTCCGATGACGAAGGCCGGCTTGCCGAAGGGACATGACGCTGTTGTTTTCTTGCAGGCGCCGGCGGGCGGGAAGATCGTGGCTGCCGCGAAGCTTTAGGGGGCTGGAAAGGTTTGCAGACTTTGGTGTGTAATTACTTTTATGATCGGAGCACATGTCTGTAGTCAAGAAATACAACATTGCAGTTTTGTCTTCAAATCCGGTTTTGCTCGCTTATTCTCCTTTCTTCGTTGGTGAAGTCGATGTCGGCGAAGCCCAATGACCTTGATCTGGTGCTTGAGGATGGGCTACATAGCAGGGTTGAAGAGGCGGATATTGCCAATGATGTTGAGGTCGTCGAAAGCCTCGCGCATCCACCTTGTGAATTCTTCCGGCTGGGCACCACCGTTGACTGCTGTTCGCCAATGAAGAAAATAGAATCGATGCAGGCAAGAAGCTTACAGCTTTCCATTGCAGCCGCAGGCATCATGCTGCAATACCAAAGCCGCATAGGCACGTCCTGCATCCTATCCCATTTCAGATCACAACCCAAGGTACAAAATGGATCATATCAGAGAATTATAGTATAACGTCACTTTAAGATATCAGCTTATACATAGTAGATACTTCTTTTCTTTTTAGTTCTTTTCTTGCTTTTGTGTCCTTCTGCACTACAAATCAAGCTTAGAAAACCTCGGCGGTTGGGTCCTCGACTTCGGCAAATGCGTCCTTGCGCGGGTATATCCCGCGCCATCGTCCCCAGCTACCACCTCATGTTGTGCGAGAAGGGGACGGACAGGCAGACGAACTGTTCATGCGAGGGATACCAGCGATGTGGAAGTCACTAACAAAGCGTTGACAATCTGGGAGTATACAGATAAAAAACAGCAACTCTGCTTTCTTAGGCATCAACCTCGCCAACCTTGCCGGTCTTGAGATCAAACACAAATCCCTTACAGCCTTTCTTCACCTTGTCCGAGACAAGAGGGTGCGCACGGACCCATTCTACCTCGGCTCTAACGCTCTCTTCCAGACTAGATCTACTGGGTCAGTCCATACGCTTCCCGCGTGGATGATTCAGTGCAGGGCAGGCAGCTCACCTCGCGTTAGCACCGAACACCATCTTATCAACCTCTGCCCAGTGCGTCTCTGGCACCTTGGCCTTGACCTTGGCACGCATCCCCTCCTCGGTAAAGCTCAGCGTGCCACAGTCGGTGTGATGGATGATGGCGAGCTCGTCGAGGCCGGAGTCAAACAGCTGATCCGCGATGATGATGTCGCGGAGTGCGTGGCGGACGTTGCCCCCGGCGTTGCGGCACACGATGATCTCTGGGAATCACATTGGGTGCTTAGCTAGCAAGCTGTGCAAACTGGACACATTTGGAGGGAGGGAAAGCGGCGGTGGGGGACTGGACTCACCTCCGACTTGTAGGTTGAGGAATCTCTCGGGGATGCATCGAGGGTCCATGCATGTCACTGGTGCATCAAGTCAGTTAGTTTGTCGGCTCAGCAAAGGCGCAGCGCGCCAGGAGGGCGGGTTGCGGACCGATCATCGCCGTGGGGGTAGGCGCTTGAAGAGCCTTGAGTTCATTCAGCGTGGGGATAGGGGTGTGGCTGGCCGACACTTCGCTGTTTCTCTGTCAGTGAGCAACCCAAAAAGAAAAAAAAAAAGAAAAAAAAAAACCAGAGAAGGCCGGTCGCACCGATTGCGTTCCAGGAGGTCTACTATCGTTGGCGCCATGGTTGTTGGTGGACTTCAGGCCCGAGTCCGTAAGCGTTAAGGGCTGACTTTGATTTGCTGGCTTAAGGGCGCGGTTGCGTTTGGAGGTGCACAATGTGACGAGTAGCCGGAATCTCAGACCATATCGGTTGCCCTTATATATCCGTTTTCACAGCCAGAGGTAATTTATGTGAAGAAGCAGGATCTTTTGCGCGGGAACTTACAGCTGTCCGAACGTGATCTTTCTCAGTTGGAAGCCAGAGGTACCAATGCCCGGATTGGGTTTGAGCTGAAGCCTTGATACACAAACACAATCGAGCTATTCCGCTTTTGGGTCTCGGTACCCTGGCAACATTGAGCTGCCGAGAAAACCTGTCAGCATTCCGACATTGCCGAACCTCGCATCCTTAGGGTGTGACGCGGTTCATGATTACTAACCACTGTCATTTCTCAAACCTTTCTACCTATTTAGGGTATTGGCACCCCGGTAGGCTGAAAACTCACTCGACCTCATGCCATCAGACAGCGATGGTCCTAATCCCCAGCCGGGCATGGATGCCAACACGCAGTTCAGCTTTGTAATCTATCAAGGCCCAACACTCCCTCGCGACACGAAGACCCGGACATTGATCCGCCGGCGTGCCATGAGAGATGTCGCGGCGGATAGGAAACGCAAGGGCTCTGACTGGCATGGGCGGCACGCGAATCGGGGGCAGTATCCCGTTTTGTTGCAGGCGCCATCTGATGCCGTAGCTATTACGGGAAGGGATCTTTCGGTCTTGCAGAGCCTCGCGCAGCTAACTGGATTGCGACTTGGTCTTGGTTTCGCCCCCGGGATGCCTCAATCTCCAGGTGTGCAGCAGAGAGGTGCCCTGGCAGGCAGCAAGTTCGTTTCGTTTATCCCTAGTCGTTATGGACACAAGTCTGGCATGGCCTCGACGGAGGCGCTGACGCGTGCGACGGACTGCGTGCTTGCTAAGCGACACTCAATGCTGGTTAAGGGCAGCCGAGAGGATCAACGTCGCATCTTGGTGAGGTATACAGAGGCGCTGAGAGCCCTGCAGGCGGCGTTGGATGACGAAGGCCAACGCTCCGCGCCGGAGACGCTGTGTGCGGCGCAGCTACTGGGCATTTTCGAGGTGAGTGGCAGCACTCACGCCCTCACCAGACCACATATGAGCTAACAGCAGAGTGTAAGCTACTAAGTGGAGATGGTAATCGTCAAACCTGGATACACCATGTCGGAGGAGCCACACGCCTGATGGAAGTACAAGGTGCGATCTCGTTCGGGGGCGAGTTTGAGATGGCGCTGCTTACGGCACATGTTGGGCCCGCTGTACGAGTCATTGTCTTATATTCTTGCGTCCGTCCAAACGCACATATGCTGACCGCCATCCGTAGGTAACCGAGGCCTTCCTAAGTAACAAACCGTGCTTCCTGGCCGAGCCTCCATGGCTGGATGTCATGTACGCAGCCATCCGCGGAGATGAGTCCCTTGCCGAATACACGGATCTCGTCCTTGCGTTATGGGGACACCTCGTCGACGGCCCGGCAATATTCAAGATGACGACGGATCTCGTCTGCTCCCCCACATCGCCTCCACAAAGCGCCATCGACGACCTCATCCGCCGGATACTGCGCGACTGGGCGATGCTGTTCGAGTGGCTTTGTATGGCTCAGAGTCGCATCGGACTGCCGTCTGCCGTGATGAAATCTGAGTGGCGCGATGCTGCTGTCTTTCCATTGTCGGGCGATGAGCTCAGGGACTGGACACAGCTAGCCTTGAGAGGCACATATGCGACATGCCGCATGCTCAAAGCCCGACTCCTAGTAGCGCTCGCGCCGGCGAGATTCCGGCACCTGGAAGGAGAGGCTCAAGAGCTAGCTGAGCGCATTTTGAGCCTTGATTCCGACACGCTGCCAGCTTCGGGCATTCTTGAGCATGGCCTCGTGGGAAGCTTATTCGTGTCACAGAGCAGCTGGCTTGCGCGGGCAATCGTCGAGACAAAGGATGTTTGGGTTGAGGGGTTGGATGTTTGTCCTGATGGCATGGTTGAGAGGAGTAAATTCGAGGCTTGGTGTGCGGGAATGGGAAGGAAGTTGTCCAGTTAGTTCAACAAGTAGAGGATTCGCAGCTGCCGGAAAGTTCGCCCAGTCCATTAATTAATAGTCCGCATAACGTTGGTCGAGGAATGGTCGGTCGGCATTGAAGGTGGTGCAGCTTTGGCATTTTTGTTATCCCGGTTGGTGTATGAGGACGCGGATGGTCTCCAGCAGAATTAGAATGTGAGGCTGATCATCCAAGGGCCATTCTCGGGCTCATGATAATTTGTGTAGGCATGGGCGGGGTATCAGAGCTCTCGGAAATCTAGTCCGAAAGCGATCAGGATGCCTAAGGAATTTGTTGCCTCTTGTCTTCCGATTTTTTATCCAAACAAATTGAACTAGCTCGCTGACACATGTACACCTACAGCGACCCCTCTCCCCAAAACACCCCCATACAACCACAACTGGGTCCCAACCATGTCGAATTCCCAATACTTCCTTACATCCTTCCTCCCCGTCTTACTAGCCCTGACACTTGTCAACGCCCCAATTCAAATCCTTGACACGCACATCAAATCCCTTCTTCCCTTTCATACGCTTGCTACTCGAGCCAACGGCGTATCTGCCACGGACTCGCTGTGTCTGGCTCCAGGGGGACCTACCAGTTTCATAGGCATTCTAAAGCTGTTGATTACCTTCCGGGGACCCCTGTCGCTGCTAAGTGATATCCTTCTTCTCTTTTCAGGTCGTTTGGTTGCGCTCTCGGGAGAAGCTGTTACAGTTGCGCTTTATGGGGGATTTTGAAGGGTGTGGGATTACGCAGGCTGTGAACATGGGTGCAATCATAGCGGCGGAGGTAATATTGGGGATCATGGGGGTTGTGGTGGTTGCGATGGGGGTGATGCTGTGGAAGTGGAGATCGGGAGTGGCGGCGAGCCCTTGGAGTATCGCGGGTATGGCAGCGATGCTGCCGAGGGAAGGGGAGGTGAGGGCGTTGTTGAGAGAGGCGGAGGTGCCAGCACCCAAGAGGGGGAGGCTGTTGTCAAGTCAGAAACAAAATATGAAGTCGCTGGTTAAGGGGCTGGAGGGGAAGAGGTTTGGGTTGAGGTACTATTTGGAAAAGGACACGGGGGGGAGTGTTCGTGAGGCTTATGGGCTTGTTGTGGTGAATGATGTGGGAGCAAGTAGTAGTAATTCCGACAGGGGGGGCTTCGGGACTCGATCAGGAGTGCTACCACGGCGGGCTACCACTGCCCTGGGGGCCATCCGGGGCGAGGCAAAGGGCCTCGCCCGTTGTGTGGCACAGATGCTGCAGCTCCTGCCGCGAAACCTGCTGGAGCGAGCGGGACCGTTGGTCTTTGCGCCGTCGCTTTCCGCGCTGTTCATTATCCTGGTGTACTACGAGACGACGACGCACGACACCCCCTTCGAGCGCTTCATGGACGGCCAGAAATTTGGTGTTCGCTTTTTGTTCACCGCCATCGGTGTAATTATCGGCCTATGTTGGAAGCATGCCTTTCATGTTGGGTCACCCTTTCCCCCCAATTTATCATTCTTTACAACGAAGCTAACCGTTACGTGAACTAGAACACACCACCCACGACCCCTACCGCCACCTCTCCACCTCTTCCCAACCCCCCACCATCCTTCTCGCCCCCCGCGAAGCAACCCCTTTCACCAGCGTCTACCGCTCTGTTGTCCGTTTAGATCTCTACGGCACCGCCGTGTCCCTCTCTGCCGCCCTCGTCGTACCCATGCCTATGCTCCTGTCTAACATCCCCTTCCGGCTAACACTTACCTGGACGGCACATCAGGCTTGTGCCTGGTCGGCCGTGTCCATTCTTTGTATCATGATTATTACAGTGATTTCTTCTTTTTTTGTCAGGACTCCTGAAATGCCGCTCGATCTGACGCCAATGGCCAGTTGTTTGTATTATGTGTGTGATTCCGAGATGCTGGAACAAGGAAGAGCAGGGTCGTCGTTGATGTCGGCAAGAGAGATGAGGGAGGCTTTGACGCGTGGGGAGGAAGGGAAGGCGATGTATTATTTTGGAGAGGTGGTGGGAGTAAGTGGCAGGAGGAAGGTTGGGGTTGATTATGCCAAGGGTGGAGCTGGTGTTTGATATAAGAATTTGTGGTACACAAAACAGAGTGTTTGCTGGCCGTTCGGCAAAAGAGTTATGGAATTGCTTGTTCTAGGTAAAAAGGAGAGAGGGGCAGAGAGCCAGTATTATAGTGGTGAAAGTGGGGAGTCACGTGGCTAACCAGGTGACCGTTTGTTTCACAGAATTTGCTGCGACAGTGGACCAGCGGTGGCGGCTGGGATCCAGTACCGGTATTAGGTGTCTAGCTTTGTTCGCAAGCATGGTAACCTCTATGTATCGTACCAGCTCAGAGGCCGCTGTAAACTTCACCGAGTAAGCCGAGCAACTGGTTAAGCTTGAGGCGGATCTGGCGGCCATCTCCCCTACCTTTACCTTTTTTTCCGAAGTCACCGCTCTCGCACCTGAGCTTGGCCTGCTTAAAATCTTTTCGGGGTTTACAGTTTTTGGCACCGCCCCCCACCGACGTTATTGCCTACAGGGCGTATCTTAGCAACCTGACCAAAGTTCCGGATGCTAACCCCGTCTCGCCATTGAAACATTTTTTTGCCTGGAGTGTCATCCACGCTACCCGCGGCTCTTTTCTCGCCGATGACGTCTTCTAGCCCTCACGTCAACCTCCGCAACTGCCTCCAGGACGTGACCACCGTCCCCGCCCCCCTAACCGCAATGGAAGACCTGTATTGGCTTCGTACGTAACAACCTTGGCTGGATTCTATCGCCCTTTGTGGAAAACAACTTCTCGGCAGGCGACTTGAAGCTCTCCAACTGAGTGATCGACGACGTGCGTAACGCCTATTTCCACAAGTTTAACACGCTCTCCTGGAGGGGTGAAAGAAGGCTCACCGACCACCCGAATATCACCGACCCCGAGACCCTCCGTAGATATTATGCCGATGTGGCCATTACTGCCAGCTACTTTACGAACACGTTAAGCTCTAACAACACCTCCATCGCCCTGAATGTCAAGAATCTGGGCCATCCCACCGATAGACAGGACTGGCATGACAGCTATGCCGTTGCCATCAACACCTTTTACGCGTGGGAGCTGAACCAGATCGTCTTCCTGGCTGGAATAGTGCAGCCGCCGTGGCTGGCCATGAGATTAGCCATGGGTTTGACAAAAACGGGCGAAATTTCGACGGCACGGGCCGCTTGGTCAACTGGTGGAGCGAGGAGGTTCTTGTAGAATATAAAAAGCGCGGGAAGTGCTTTGTGGACCAGTTCGCCAACATGACCGTGCATGCCAACGACGGCAAGGGGACGACCAGCAAGGGGATAAGATTAATACGCTGCAAACGCTTGGTGAGAATGAGGCCGATTCTGCCTGGATGTGGCGGCCTACGACGCTTGGCTGCTGAGGAAAAAGCTGAATGATGATAAAGAAGAATTAGCGTTGCCAGGATTGGAAGAGTGGAGAGTGGCGAGCAGTTTTTTTCTTAGCATGCGTAAACTTTTGGTGTGGATAGATCGGCGAGGATGGCCTGTGGCTTGACTTGTTGGATGTGCACTTGCCGAATGAGACTAGGATAATGGGGATCACGGTTAATTCGAGGGCCTTCAAGGAATCCTTTAGCTGTAAGGCGAAGGGTTCTACCCTATGCGTTTGGACATCAGATATATCTTACATATGGCTTCTGCCCGGCCGTAAGCCGGGGCATGTGGTAATATGACCAAGGCCTGTGATTGGGGGTAGGCTATAAATGGCCTTTACTAATCTTCACAGCCTAGAATCATAGAAATGACTTCCTGCGCTAAACACGAGATGGTTATCCGGACTGTACCAACACGTTTTGCACTGGCTAGGGAGACTCTTTTTTTTTTAGCTCGAATCTTGCAACAAGTAGCAGATGCACAAGTGATGCTACTAATTGGCTATGGAACAGAAAGAATCTCTACCTAACCAAGTCTACAAATAGAAGTGTCAGGATAGTGAACGCCTGGAGTTAGGCTAGTTGTGATTGGGAGGCCGTGACCTTCTCCAGATTCTTCAGTCCTGCTTCTTCCGCGATCCTGGTTGCATTGCCAACAGAGACAACTGGAGGGTCATCACTGCCTGTGACACGGTGCCAAAGAATAACAGAGCTGAGCTCCAGAATGGTGGGGCAAGCAGAAACGCCGGAATGGCAACCAAAGAGCTCGTTGCTCCCACGACACAAAAGCCCAGTGACCATTGCCACGGAGAACCCCATGATCTCTGGTACAGGGGGAACATGGCTGTGAAGTATCCGAGGAGTGCCATCGCAGAGGACTGGACGATGAACCAAAAGTCCATGTCATGGTGGTTGCCGATCTCAGAGGCGCTGTAGGTCCAGGCTACGCCGAGGAATGCTGTGGCGCAGAAGATGGTGATGATGACTACGGTTGTCAGCACCGACTGTGCCGCAATCTACTTAACATAGCTTAGTTAGCACGATACGAAAAAGTGATGTGGGCGTAAGCAGGGACATACCAGCGATGCCAGATCCGGGGTATGCAGTTCTTCCATGCGCTTCTTGTTGCGTTTTGCGACGACCTTCTTGGCCTTTGCGCGCAGCTCTTGCGTGACACACTCGGAATCGGGGATTTCCTGGTCCCAGTTCGTCCGGGCCAGGAGCTGCAACACCAGGGGTTCAATTGCCCGAATCTTCATGAGTACGGACACGTTCAAGACTGCACCGAAAGGAAATTTTGGTCCGTGGGCATTCAGGATCCGATCAAAGGCGTGGACGGCCTCCCTCCACAGCCCAGCAATGTTTTCGGCGTCGGCATACCTCGTCCCCTCCGCGACCCACCTCTCACACACACTCGCGGCATCGCTCCAGTACCCATAGCACTCGTGGTTGCTGAGCCTGGCGGTGATGGAGAGAATTTCCTGGTCGTCCGCCACTCCAGAGGTGCGAAAGGGCCTGGATTTGGCCTCTAGCTCTTGCTGGCGCGCATCGATAAAGGAAAAAGGGGCAAGTTTGCCAACATAGTTCGAATTTCGGGCAGTCACGTCCCTTTGGTAATGCAAATCCTGTTTTAGCACACCCAGAGCGGCTTCGTTGAGTATGTCTATGATCTTGGCGAGGCGAATTAGCATTATCTCCGGGTCGGCGTCCGCATCCAGGTGGAGTCGGTCGGTGCGATCTGGGCGGACCAGCGAAACAGACCCGTCATAATGTGCGCGCTCCCGCCGACGAGACATCTTAGTATAAAGCAGATATGGACAGGGAGATGTGGGATGTGGAAGGTAAAATTTAGAGTGCCTTCAGCTGCGGGGCTTAGGCAGCCTGCGTGGCTGTGTTGTGCCTAAGTAATTGTGATTGGACCATGCAAAGTCCAAAGGTGGCTGATTTTCAGCTCCACGTCTCGCCAATCAGTATCTAAGTATCAACCGAGCTGGGTACGACAGTTGTATGGCGCGAGTCCTGAGACGCCGTTGAGGAACGACGTCTGGTAAACTGTAAGAGAAGAAACTCAATTCTGGAAAGGGAAAATGGAGAAGCCATTCCAAAAGGGGCCGGGGACGTGCTTCAAGCGCCACCATGAGCGGAATTGTTCGACAAGATTCGATGGCATCCTGTACATCAGAAATGTCACCACTCTGGCCTATCTGATCGGCAATAAGATGTTCGGTGCTCGGCATTAGGTATGGCGCTGGGACGGTAGCTGTATCAGGAAACATTTGCTGGAATATCCGGATCCATTGGTCACTCGGTGCATCCTCCTGCCGTCGTCGGCGGCTATTGATGATACTAGTCTGTTGGCCGGGCGTGAGATGGAGTTGGTTTCGACACGCGGCAGATCGGCCAGAACGGGAACAGACACATTTATAGTGATTCTTCAGATGTTCCCTGCAGTAGTTTCAGGTTAGCCTCTATGATAAGTCGTCTCGAGCAAGCATAAAGGGATGCGTACTTAACCTGTCTAAAGTATGGTAAGCCGTGTAAGTATGTCTTTAATAAGCGCGTATAGGGATATCTTCGGAAGAACGGATATGCTAGCTGAGCAAACGTTCTAATGTTTTACCTGATACCTAGGCTGGGACTCTGGATCTTGCTAAACGAGTTGGCGCCGGTACTGGGGTTAAGCGTTAAAGAGCTAAATATTTACGGCGAATTAATGTGCTTAGCTAAGCGCGCGCTCTTAACTAGTGAACTGGTGCGATGGCGCAACAGGGAAGAAACCACAAAGAGAACCACACCCACTGAACGTCACGGTCGGCCTGGAAGGCCGACTCCCAGACTACTGGTCCTCCGATCGGAGGGACACAAATGCAACTGACGTAGAAAAACAGATACGTACCTAGTATGGAACAAAACCTAGTATGTGACGGTGCCTAGCATGGAACAGAGCCTAGCATGGAACAACAAAGGAAACGCGACCGTGGATCAGGTCATCTTCCTTCGATCGAAG